>Ga0209670_100691_pt1 | contig 18528 bp, 20 predicted proteins | sample PerSpoBPS_BMetaG_FD_184741 | JGI IMG/M metagenome (GOLD analysis project Ga0209670, IMG submission 184741) | Thermal spring microbial communities from Yellowstone National Park, Wyoming, USA - Perpetual Spouter B (PS_B) MetaG (SPAdes) (version 3) | ecosystem: Environmental > Aquatic > Thermal...
CTATAGCATTTCTATCTATTGTTAATCTGTTGCTCAGCCTTGCTTGCCTCATCTGTATCTTTATAACCTTTACCCTTCTACCTCCTCTCAGCGCAATGCGAATCACAGAGGGGGTGTATCTCTTGATGGGCTTACCGCTAAACGGATCTCTTGATGGGAGTATGCCTCTGACTCCTCAACATCGTATAGGGGCTTGTTATTCAATATCTCTACTAGTTTTGAGGCGCACCACTGGTGGATCCTATGCCTCAGACTCTTTTTATTAGCATTACTAGCCATTCTACTCTTACCCCTATGGGCATTCCCAACAACTAAAACCGCGTTATATCTCTTAGCGATCTCCCCAATGATCCTAGCTGTCTTATATATTATATCTTCTTTCCTCTCCCCCTCACGAAGCTTTCTAAGGGCTTTCCTAGCAACCCTATCCCTAGTGGATCTATTCTCCGCTATCTTTCTCCTCCTCTCAGAATATGCTATAACGATCCTGCCAATATTAGTTTCAACCCTATAGATCTCATGTAATTTCCTACCAACAAAAACAGCTAGGGTAATATTGTTCTCATTTATATCTACTGTGACAGCATTATCCGGGTTATAAGATACTTCGAATTCTCTGGCTAGTGTTAGATATACGAGGATCTTTCCATCAGTTAGCTTCAATCTTAGCTCGCTAGATGGCTTCCAATTATTATAGAGATATCTATGTAGATGCTTATTGTTTCTATAGCCTATCCTATTCCATCCTCTATGTGTTCTAACCTCTATAGCTCCTTCCCTCAACCTCTAATCCTGCGAGTCAGAGTAGATCAGTGTTACGCTCCTTATCACAGGCCTATCTTTTTCTGTTTCTCCTTTCCTCTTCTTCTTTTTGAATGACCTAGCCCTTCTAATGGCATTCTCTATAGAATCCCTTAACAATCCTCGTGGGAAGCCATGGATATCTATCTAAACCTACTGTAGAAGATCCTATGTAAGGTGGAGTAAGATGCTCTATGCTCCAGAGCGTAGCCAAGCATCTCTTGGAGCATGCTTCTATAAGTCTCAACAATCTTTCTAAGAGATTCTCTGCCAAACCTATTAGCCAAGCCCTTTAGCACAACCGTTCTCCTAAGCGTCTTTAAGAGCTTCTCCATATCTCAAACAATTAGAAGCAATCAACAGTATTTAAATTTATCATTTAACCAGAAACAGCCTGAGGCTGTAGCTTGCTGATCTCCTACCTACCCTAAAGGACGAGGGCTCCCTCTAGAGCGGGGAGGTTTGGGCTACATTTCGGGCTTCTGAGCGGTTAAGCCCTAGGCTGGGTTTCCAGCTTGTTACCCCTATCCCTATCTTCAAGGAGCCCAAGACTGTGACTATTATCACTTCGGAGGTATAGTGTTTAGTTTTGTGTATCTAGCATTTTTACTAGGTATTGCTAGGAGGTGGCCCTCGAGACCCACACCAATTACCGTCAACATCGAAAATACTAGAGGATACATAGCTTGTAAACACCGTCCTAGCTCTGAAAGGCAAGGCTTTCAGTTATAACTATAGACTATAGGGCTGTAACTATAGCTTGAGTATGCCATTTGAGTATCTAGTTAATAGAAACTTCTACAACTCGAAAGCCTCAACTCTCTAGGGCGGGGAGAAAGTCAGAGTTTAGGGCTGTATCCTTTTTCATGGTAGTGGGATGCTTTTATATATATTCGTTTGTTCTCCAGCTTAGGCTTATGAGCGTCTAATCCATAATTGTTTTGATGTTGAGGTGATATCTCTGCTATATCTTGGGATACCTCGGGATGCTATGATGCTCAGAGCACCCGAGGCCGAAGCCCTGGATGAGGGCTCTGCCCAGAAGGGTTGGGTTTTAATCTTAGACCTAGATGGGAGCCCCATTCCGCTGGGCTTAAAAGCCACCGGTGAGCCCATAGAGATCCCAAGATCTCTGTGGGAGAGGTAGAAGTCCCCCGATGCCACAGGATCAAAACCTGTGGATCAAGAAACACAGCAACACCAAACAAATTAATATCAGCGATAATCAACAACCATCGGGGGACAAGCGGTTAGAGTTTATGGGTTTCTACGTATTCGCCTAGCTCTCTAACTGTTATATCTCCGCCGCTGAGCAGCCATTGGATTGCTTGTGCTACTTCTTTTGCAGTATCTTGGTGAAGGATTAGGGGTATATTCATGTCCACAGCTGTTCTTCTGAGTCTATAATCTCTTTCCGGTGTATACCCCGTTGTTATTGTTAGATCTATTTTTCCTCTGATAATCATATCCCTAGCGATATCTTGTGAGAGCTTACTCCCTATGCTGGGGACTTCTGCGTCTTCTAGGGTATAGAGTGTAAAGTGTTTTGAGAGTGTCTCAGCAACCTTATCTAGATCTTCTAGATGGCTTTCTACATAGCTGTAGATCAGAATCCCATTCGATGGGATCTTGTTAGGGACAGCTGATAGCCATGACTTTATAAGGGCGTCCTCATAGCTATTTCCTAAGCATGCAACCTCGCCAGTGCTCCTCATCTCAGGGCCTAGGAATGGATATGCGCCTCTAATCCTGGCCCATGAGAATTGAGGCGTTTTAACAGCGTAAGATCTGCTTGGAGGCTCCCAAAACTTCTCATCTATCTCGAAGCCCGAGCCTAGCGTTGCCTTCGCAGCCAGCTCAGCTAAGTTTACCCCCTTGGCCTTGCTTGAAAAGGGCATAGATCTGCTTGCTCTTAGGTTGAGCTCTATCACATATACCTTCCCATCTTTTATAATATACTGTATATTATAAGGGCCTTTTATCGCTAGCTCGCCAGCTAGTATAGTTGCGATTTCCTTCATTCTATCTACTATGCTCTTCCCAAGCCTCCTAGGGGGTATAACCATCATCGCATCCCCGCTATGAACCCCTGCTCTCTCTAAATGCTCGATCACAACACCTACTATATGACCTCTACCATCTGATACAGCATCTATCTCGGCCTCGATCCCTCTGTCTATGAACTGACTTATAGTCACAGAATGCTCTCTAGAAATTCTAGCCGCCTTGGCTAGATATAATCTTAGCTCCTCATCGCTATATGCTATAGACATTGATGTCCCGCTCAGCACATAGCTGGGTCTTACAATAACTGGATAGCCTATCTCTCTAGCAGCTCTCAGAGCCTCCTCTATAGATGATGCTCTAGCCCAGAGGGGCTGGTTAATCCCTAGCCTGTCTAGGAGGGAGCTGAATTTAGCCCTATCCTCAGCAATATCTATGCTCCTCCCAGATGTGCCAGCTATTCTCAGTCCTCTCTTTTCAAGCTTCTTAGCGACATTATTTGCTATCTGACCTCCTACAGATACTACTATATATTCGAAGCTCTCCTTTTCATTTACATCAAGGATCTTTTCTAGGCTTATCTCTTCAAAATATAGCTTATCACTCATATCCCAATCCGTGCTAACAGTTTCCGGGTTATAGTTGATTATTGCTACCTTATAACCCATTTTCCTTGCAGCAATGGCGTAGCTAACAGCTGCCCAATCAAATTCTACAGAGACACCGATTCTAAAGCCTCCTGGGCCTATTACAAGAATCTTTCTATCCTGATCGCCTAGCTCTACATCGTCCTCCTGCCCGCCATATGTTGTGTATAGATAGTTAGTCTGGGCTGGCCACTCGGCTGCTAGGGTATCTATCCTCTTGATCGAAGATAGCCCAACAAACTTGATCCTAGCTTTTCTAACAAGATCCTCGTCGAGACCTATAGCACGGGCTATTTGGCTATCGGAGAATCCCATGATCTTTGCTTCCTGGATAATGTATGGATCTTTAAGAACCTCGACTCCTTTTCTCTTAATTTCCTCATAGAGATCTACTATGTCCTTCACAACTCCTAAGAAGAACCTATCGATGCCCGTAAGCTTGTGCACCTCATTAATACTAGCACCCATTTTGAATGCCTTCGCAGCCCAGAGAGGCCAGTAGGGCCTTCTATCCCTCAGAGCCTCTAGAACCTCCTCAACTGAATGCTTCTCCTCATAGAAAGGACCTCCAACAACGCCTGGCTCTCCTATATCCAGCATTCTTATAGCCTTTTGAAGCGCCTCATGCAGGGTTCTTCCAATAGCCATTACCTCTCCAACACTCATCATCTCGCTTCCAAGCCTTGCCTCGGAGCCAACGAATTTCTCTAGATCCCATCTCGGGATCTTGACAACCACGTAGTCAAGACTTGGCTCGAAGAGTGCCGAGGTTTTAAGTGTAACCCTGTTGAGGAGCTCGTCGAGGGTATATCCCATGGCGAGCTTCGCAGCTATATATGCCAGTGGATAGCCTGTTGCCTTGCTAGCGAGGGCACTGGATCTCGACATCCTCGGATTTGTCTCTATAACGTAGTGTATCTCACTACTTGGATCAAATGCGACCTGCACATTACATTCACCTATAAGCCTGATCACACCTGCAACTCTCTTTGAAACCTCTCTCCCAATATAGTATTCTCTATTCGTGAGTGTTTGGCATGGTGCAACTACTATGGACTCGCCTGTGTGAACCCCCATGGGATCCATGTTCTCCATACAAGCAACAGCAACCGAGTTGCCTTTACCATCCCTCATAATCTCGTATTCGATCTCCTTCCAGTGGTGCAGATACCTTTCAACTAACACAGTCTTCACAAGACCGGCATGTGCAAACGCCCTGTAGATCTTCTCCTTAAACTCATCACTCCTCCACGCGACGAAAGAACCCCCACCTCCAAGGTTGAAGCTCACCCTAACTATCACTGGGTAGCCGATCTCCTCAGCAGCTTCTATAGCATCCTTCGGAGACGATGCAGCCCTACTGGGGGGTACTGGGATGCCGCTTCTACTCATAGCCTCTCTAAAGAGCCCCCTCTCTAAAGCCACCTCTATGCCGCTGATAGGTGTTCCGAGAACCTTAGTGCCATATCTATTTAAAACCCCTGCCCTCCAGAGTGCCACTCCAACGCTTAGAGCTGTTTGCCCTCCAAACCCAATCATAATTCCATCTGGCCTCTCCCTCTCTATAACTCTCTCAACATATTCGGGAGTGATTGGGACAGCATATATTCTGTCGGCATATATATGGCTGGTCTGTATTGTAGCTATGTTAGGATTTACAAGTATAGCCTTTATACCTTCTTCCTTTATAGCTTTCAATGCTTGCGAGCCTGAATAATCGAATTCCGCTGCTTCAGCGATCTTTATGCCTCCACTCCCTATCACCAAGATCGATGAGAGGGTTTCTCTAGGCAACTATGCCTTTATACGTCAATGCTAAGCAGCTTATAAGAAATAGCGAAAAGAACCATATTTAGATCCCAATATCTAATGTAAAATATATGGAGTATCTGGCCTAGAAATATGTATATGGTTGAATAAGATTTCTTTGGATCATATATCTTTTAGTATCTATAGCTTGAAAACCCACTTCTCGAGTCTATATGCAGAGTCCCAGAAAAGGTACTCATATATAGAGCTTATTCTAAAACTCCTCATCACATCTGCCCACAGCTCTTCCCCAACTCTATATAAAATTTTATCAGCAGCACTGAGGACCATTCTAACTATGTTCTCATATGTTGCTGAGGAATACGTCTCTATCCATCTCTTATAAAGAGGATTCGGAGATCCTTTTTTCTCCAGATATTTGCCGACCTCGAGATAGATCCAATAGCATGGAAGAACAGCTGCTACAGCTTCCTCATAGCTCTCCTCAGCCGCTGTTCTCAGCAGGTGGCTCGTATATGCATAGTTGACAGGTGAGGGAGGGATTCTCGCGATCTCCTCCTCACTTAATCCCCACTCAGCTAGGAATGATCTGTGGAGACTCTTTTCAACCTCTATAGCTGTTTTAGCATGCTCTGAGAACATTGAAATCAGATTCTCATTTCGGGATCTAGATGCAAGCCTGGAAAGTGCTCTTGAGAAGTCCCTCAGATATAGGGAATCCTGGATCACATAATATTTGAAAACCTCAACACTTAGATCCCCGGTGGTTAGACCACTTATAAATGGGTGGTTCAGGATAGCGCTGAACACATCCTCTATAGAACTCCACAGTCTCTGTGTAGGTGTAGACATATAGATCCCAGGGAATAAGTGTTAATAGCCTTATAACCATCCAATAGCGCCTCTATATCTATCTACTTACTAGCTCTATTCTTCAAAAATAATACCTCTATTACAATTTGGAAGCCTTGCCTTTTAGGGCTGGCCTGTTAATCTCTCTAGAGCTTAGTCTCCAAGTAATATACCTAGCTCAACAATAGCAAGTCATAAGAATCACTTTGAGATATCTGTCATGGATATTCACATTATTAAATCTGGGCAGAAGTGTTTCTCCTCTCATGGAATTAAAAAGAAATTCCTCGTGTATAGGTTTAACGGCTTTAACCCGTCTCATGTATGTTTCAACCTCTTTACCTTAGAGATCAGGAGCTTGTTATGGCTTAGACGCCATCTTGAAATCAATAATATAAGCTTTTACTGATGTACAATATACGGTGTTGTGATGTCTCAAGGCGAGATCTTTTTGGGTAGATATGTGGGTAAGAGGGTTAAGAGAATCGAAGATCCGAAGCTTATAATGGGAAGGGGGCTATATGTTGATGATATAAAGCTTCCTGGTGCTCTATATGCATATTTCCTTAGATCTCCATATCCACATGCGAGGATAAGATCTATAGATGTGAGTGATGCTATAAAATTAAGTGGTGTAGTTGGTATATATACCTACAAAGATATCGAAAAATATGTAGAACATATTACGTATGATGAAGCAAAGTCCGAGCCGATGACTCTTCTAGCTAGTGGGAAAGTTAGATATGTGGGAGAGCCTGTCGCAATGATCATTGCAAAGGATAGATATGTTGCTAGGGATGCTGCAGACCTTATCAGCGTTGACTATGAGCCTCTACCAGCTCTTACAGATCCTTACAAGGCTATGGAGAGCGATATTAGGATCCACGAGCCTGCTGAGAGGAACATAGCATTTGAGAAAAGTTTCAAATGTGGAGATCCTGATAGCGCCTTTGCCAGGGCGCATCTAGTGATCTCAGAAAGGCTCTATAACCAGGGCGTAGCACCAGCTCCAATGGAGCCGCGCGGTGTTGCTGCATACTTCGACGGCTATAACCTTACCGTCTGGTCATCAACACAAACACCCTTTGACTTGAAGGAAGAGCTCTACTCAAGGCTAAAGCTTAAGGTGCCTAGGATCAGGGTTATTCAGCCTGATGTGGGGGGCGCCTTTGGCGCTAAGATCATTAGATATCCTGAGGAATTCCTTGTTCCACTGGCGTCGATACAGCTAAACTCGCCTGTTAAGTGGTACTCGACCAGATGGGAGGATCTGGTGAGTCTTAACAGGGGCAGGGATCTTTACGCCGAGGTTGAAGCTGCTTTCGATAAGGACGGGAGGATCCTTGGGCTAAGGGCTAGGATCGTAGGTGATCTAGGTGCATATCCATGGGGAACAGAGCTACCGATGATATGTGCAAGAATGATCACAGGGCCATACAAAATTGAAAACGCTTCAATAACAGCGCTAGGTGTGTATACAAATAAAGTACCGTTGATGGCCTACAGAGGTGCTGGGAGACCTGAAGCAACCTATTTTATAGAGAGGCTCATGAGTATAGCAGCTGACGAGCTTGGGATCGATGATGTGGAGATCAGGCTTAGAAACCTGATCAAGGCTAGCGAGATGCCCTATAAGAATTGTGCAGGGCTCACCTATGACTCGGGGGATTATCCAGGCACCCTACAGAAGGGCTTAGAAAAGCTCGGCTATAGGGATCTATTGAGGTGGGCGAGCGAGGAAAATAAGAAGGGAAGATTAATAGGTGTAGGTCTATCATTCTATGTGGAAATAACCTCAGGAGGGCCGTTCGAAAGCGCTATAGTCAGGGTTGAAAGTGATGGTAAGGTGACAATAATAAGTGGTGCATCACCACATGGGCAAGGCGATGCAACAGGCTTTGCACAGCTTGCAGCTGACATCCTAGGAGTTAATATTGAGGACATCAGGGTTCTCTGGGGAGACACGGATCTAATAGCTAGAGGGCTCATAACTGCTGGGAGCAGGACTATCACAGTTGGTGGCGGAGCTGTGATCCAGGCAAGCCTGAAGGTTCTTGAAAAGGCCAAGAAGATCGCTGCCCACATGCTGGAGGCTAGGGAGGAGGATGTGGTATTCGAGAACGGCAAATTCTATGTAAGAGGCACACCTGATAAAGCTGTTACCCTGAAAGATGTAGCGTCTAGAGCATACTTCTCACCACCTCAGAGTCTCGAACCAGGTCTCGAGGCGATCAGCTATTATAACCCAGGCGGACCTGTCTATCCATTCGGAGTTCATATATCGGTTGTCGAGATTGATAGAGAGACTGGAAGGGTCAAAGTACTTCTACATAGATCATATGATGACGTTGGCAGAGCGATAAACCCAATGTTAATCGAAGGACAGCTAATGGGGGGCATAGCCCAGGCAATAGGGCAGGCTCTCTATGAAGAGCTTCTCTATGATGAACAGGGGTTCCCGAGAAACCCGAACTTAGCTGATTACTTAGTGCCAACAGCTGTTGAGATGCCCATATTCGAGATCAACTTCCAGGAGACACCTACTAAGCATCCACATGGCACCAGAGGCGTTGGGGAGATAGGGACTATAGCCGCCCCGCCAGCTATTATAAGAGCTATTGAGGATGCCCTAAAAAGGGCAGGCATACGTGTAAGGATAACTAGTATGCCTGTAAAACCCGAGCAGATCTATAGGCTCTTATCATCGACAGAGAAGAGTAAAGGTTAACACCCCTTCCCTGTCAGATCCCGATTCCTAGAGACAAAGTTTACAACTGAAAGCCTCGCCCTTTAGGGAGGGATGGTTTTAATAGCTTCCAGGTTTTGTTTTTGGAGGAGCTCTATGGCCTCTGGCGATGAGGGGTTGCTAACCATCTCAATAGGCATGGTGGTTAGTCCCGAGCCAAAAGCCATAGAACTCCTCAAGAGATACAATCTTGCTCTCAACTATGCTATAAACAGGATTCTGAGGCTGGATCTGAGGAGCATTGGGAGGATTCATAATGCTCTATACAGAGAACTCAAAGAATGGTTCGGCCTCCCATCAAGGGTTGCCATAGACTGCTATAGGGATGCCCTTGCAAATGCAAAGTCTTGGAGGAATAATCCTAGGAGGGGGAGGAGGCCTAGGGTTAAAAAGCTATCTATGCTCCTACACCCAGGATCGGGATATAGGGTTAAAGAAGGCTATGTGGAGATCATAGGTGGGATAAAGCTTAGGATCATCGGCTGGGATAGGAGGTATGATGGCTATGAGAATGGAGAGGCAAGGCTAGTCCATAGAGAGGGGAAGATGATGCTTTGGATATCCAAGAGGATACCCAAGCCACAGCCTTACAAGCCTAGGGATGTTATTGCTATTGATATTAATGAGAGGAAGATGGTCTATGGGGATGATAGGATAAACAAGGAGAGGGACACCGAGATCGATGAAGCCCATATATGGAAACTCCTAGCAGAGAGCCTCCAGAAGAGATATTCCTCTCCAAGGTATCCTGCATGGAGGAGGAGAAGGGGGATCCTGAACAGAATAAGATCCTATCATAGGAAGGCTAGGAATGTTCTTGAGGACTGGGCTAGGAAAACATCTCTTGAGATCGTGAGAGTTGCTAAGAAGCTTGGATACGCAGTTGCTAGAGAGGATCTCAAGGGGCTGATAAATTCTCTGAGAAAGATAAAGAACAAGGATCACAGAACAAAGCTGATCATAATAGGGTATTCAAGGCTTGGGAAGTGGATTGATTGGAATGCTAAGAAACAAGGGATTCCGCTAGCCATTGTAAAGCCGAACTGGATATTGTCTAAGTGTCCTAAATGCGATTCCAAGGGATTAAAAGAGGCTGGTTATAGGAGACTTAGGTGCTCTAGATGTGGCTTTGAGGCTAATAGAGGCGTTGTTGGAAAGCTCAATATAAGACAAAGGGCTTTGAAAAAGCTAAAGATCAAAGCAATTCCTGGGGGATCTCTGACCACCCCCGCTGCCCCCCAAATGACAGATGTAAACCCGAATAGATGGGGTGAACCGATGAACCGCCCTGAAGGGAACCCCCGCCCTTTAGGGCGGGGAGAGGGTCAGATGTCCTGCTAAGGGCTAAAGACTCTTCTTATAGCCCTGGCTAGCATAGTTACTATCGCAATTATGAGAACGATTGTAATGATCAAGAGGATATATATAGCTTCAGCACCTCCACTCAGTATAATCGGTATAGGGCCTATCAATATAAAACCAAAACCCTTAGCCTCAACACCGGTAAACAGGGAGAAAACAAGAAGTGCGAGGAATACAAGTATGAAGCCAAGTATAATGAATACAAAACCAGTCAAAAACCTATCCATCGAGACACCGAAAAATATATCTCCCAAGAAATTTATATAAATGGATGAAGAGTTTGCCGAGAGCTGACTAATGACGAGTGAACCCCTGTCTGACGATTCATCTCTATATACATCCCCAACAACTGCTGGCCTCTTTCAGCCCTAAAGGACGAGGCTTTTGTGTTGTAAGCCCTGAGAGCTTCTCAACTAACATGGAAAATCTTTTGAACGTAGCTGCATCTTAAGCTCTTCATAGCTATTAACCATATCAACAATAGCTGTATCTCTCACAAGAAATCTAAAGAAATGCTCGAGTTAGATCCGAAATGCACATAATACTCACAACATCATGTCCATAATAGAGATAGTAGTTAGATAACACGGAGGATCCGCGATAAAGCCTTAATATATAAAAGCGCGAAGCGTTATTTTTAATGAGCTAAACCGAGATCCTTAAATAGGTTGATACCAGGCGCTGAAGAACCAAGTCTAATCATTATATAAATATATAAATATAAACATATTCTCCCCAAAGAAAGCATCTACCGCTAAGATTTGTGAACGAAGATTAAGGATCTTTATTCAGAGATCTGCTTGAAAACGATATTAAAGACAAGTCTGAATTCCGTGATTACAGCTGGAAGCTTCGCCCTTCAGGGCGGGGAGGAGGTCAGATTAGCAGGCAGGAGCACCTATCATGTATAGCGTTTCTAGCTCCAGCTTATAGATGTCTTCCTCTGGCTTCTGTTGGGATTTGGCGTTGTCCCTCACGACTCCACGACCTCTTACCTTCTTAACCCTCTCTCTAAGGTCTGACATCTTTATTCTTTTTAGTGCAGGCATCGCTACCCCATAATGATCTAGTAACTCTATTAAATAAAAAGCTTTGCCCAAACCAGCTTAGTCAGTTGTCGAAGCAATACGATCTCCTAGCTATTTAGAGCCAATCTTAATATCACATTACCTCTATGAAGGTTACTGTATAAGCTTTATAACCCGCTAGGATGAGATAATATTGAAGCCGGGTCGTCTAGCGGCCAAGGATGCGGGGCTCTGGCCCTCTGCGCCGCCCCTTTGATGAGAAGAGGGTCTCCTGATATATGATGTATGCTGGAACTCCTGATAATATTATTGTTAATAGCGGTAGACTACCTTTAACTTTCCCTTCTTAAAAATGGATTTTTCAACTGTTAATATCATTATTATGTTGTTATGGATAGTGCTCGGACTCAGCTCTAAGATTGATCGACTATATCATGATGTATGATGTGGCCGTTTATTAGCTATTTATGTTAGTATCTGTGGTGCCAAATATAGATAGTGTGGATCTATGTGGCGTTATAGCAGAGAAACTTGGTTCAGATATTGTGAAGTGTTCTAGAGGGAGGATTAGGGGTGTATATGAGGCTGTGCTAGCAATTGGTGGTAGCGTGATCCTCCTAACGATCTTCACTGGTAGAGAGGAATATTCTCCATGGGCAGAGATAGATGTTTTAGCCGCCTCCAAAGACGTATACAACGCCATAGATAGGGTTGTTGAAGAGATATCTAAGATCCTTGGGAGTTGCTCAAGGGTGATGATCACATATACCTGGGATCGCGAAACAGCATCTCTCCTAGACAGGGGTGTGCATCCCGCCGCCACTAGGATTGGCGCTATTCTCGTCTCCAAGGGATACTATGTTGTTAAAAACATGTACTTTCCCGAAGGCTATAGCGAGGGGAATCCAAAGCTAGTTGGAGAGGGCTATGTCAATAATAAGTGGTATTTCGAAGAGCTATGTGCTGAGTTGGAGGAGCTTAGAAGGGTTATAAATAGAGGTTGTTCGGAGGGGGATTCGATTTGTATATACGCTAACATATCGCTTAAACACATACAAGATCTAACGGCTATGGATAGATGCTAATATATTATCAAACCTACTATCTAGCTTCTTAATAATTCTGCAGACCGTAGTATTGCTTGGTGAGCTTGTTTGCAGAGACTTGTTAGGAGGATCTTATATGTAGTTGCTATCATAGCCACCCTATATCACATATACCTCGTCTTCCACCCATACACACCTATATCATATTTATATAGAATCGGGATCTTCGATCTCGTACAGCTTCAGAGGGCAACCCATATGACCCCTCCCCGCCCTGAAAGGCGGGGTTTCTATGCTGGGGTCTAGGGTGTTAGCCCTCTGGTGGGGGATTATTGTTTTTACCTCAATGATCATCGGGTTGGGGGTACGCTTCGGGGTCTCCCCCCTAGGGACATCGGGGCAATCTAACGGGGTGCCCATCCGAGGCATCAACCCCCAAACCCTCAAAGAAATAGCCTCATCACCAAAAACACCTACACTCCAGGGCTTAAAACACATACATACCCCGCCCTAAAGGACGAGGCTTGCCCAGTTGTCATGTTCATCTTACTCGTTGGCTATCTCTATAGCATTATATATAAACCTAGAATCGGTAGGATCAGGCTTGGGATAGCATATGTATCGACAGCACTTACCCTCATACCAACAATCTTGCTTATACAATATCTAGGCTGGCAACCCATATACTCTATGCTCCTCCTACTAGTATGGTTCGCAGCTATGTTATCACCTATCATACCTGGTTTTGAGGGTTATAGAAGATATCTAGATATTGTTGGGATCATAGCCTCTATCCCACCCTATATCTATATGGTCTACGACTATGAAAACCTGATCTACAGGGCTATATCGCCTCTGCCAACGGATCTCTAGATGGGCTGGTCAGAGACACTCCTGCTCATGGGCGTGATACTCAGGCATGTAGGCCCCGAGATGTCTATGATCGCAACGATATTTCTTCTCTATAACATCTATGCAAATAGCTTCCCATATCCGTGGAACCACCCTGGCTTCTCTATAGACTATCTAATAGGCAAGATCTATGTTGAGAGCGAGGCAGCACTCTTCGGGCTAGTAACAGGTGTTTCGTTGAAATATGTTGCCTACTTCACAATACTCTCAGGGGTGCTAGGGGTACTTGGATATGGAGATGCTATGGCGAGGACCTTCCTCTCGAGGATGGGTAGAAGACCTGGGAGTGTTGGTAGAGCAGCTGTTTTCATGGGCCTTGGGATGGGCATGATCTCTGGCTCGGGGGCTGCTGACACTACATTCATATCCACCACTATGAAGCCTATATTTAGGAAGGCTGGGTATGATGATCTGGCAGCGGCGGGGCTTTCAGCAAACGCGGGTACTCTAGCAATAATAACACCACCAGTCCTCGGCTCTGTAGCCTTTATAATGGCAGAGCTCCTCGCTATACCATATACAACTATTGTTATTATGAGCATTATACCCGCTGTGCTATATGTGATATCCATATACCTCTACAACGAGTACTATTCGAGGAGAGCTGGGCTAAAGCATGTTGAGATCTTACAGAGGGAGAGTCCTAAGATACATGTATTCGCACCAGCGATGTTGATAGCCTCTATGATATTCCTTGGCTATAGCATCCCACTATCGGTTACCTCAGCGATCATCCTAGCGATTGTTATCGCAGCGATAGATAGGGATCTCAGGCCCAGGCTCAGAAACATATTAACAGGGTTTGCTGAGGGTTTCATACCTATGGCTTCTGTAGGTTCCTCAATAGCTATGGCTAACTTTATAATGGCCATGGTCGTGATCTCAGGCCTATCCCAGAAATTCACCCTAGCACTGCTCTCAATGGTTCAGAATAACCTGCTCGCCGCAATACTCTTTGCCTGGGGCTTCTCACTCCTCCTCGGAATTGGCATCCCACCCTCAGCTACATATGTTCTCTCATCCCTTCTAACAGCACCCGCTATTATAAACCTCGCAACATCAATTGGGATCCCGCAGGATACAGCCACGCTAGCTGTTCACATGTTCCTATTCTATATGGCTATGCTAGCAGACATAACACCCCCAGTAGCTCTGTCTGCATTCGCAGCCTCAGCAGTATTTGGACTAGATCCTATAAAGACAGGGGTTAAGGCGGCTACAGTTGCTATCCCGAAGCACCTATATGCGATCTCCTTCGTATATTCATACTGGGGAGCATCGCTTCTAATAATACCCGTTCTACTCCACTCACCGCCTATACAAGCAGCCTTACTCACAATAAGCAGGGTTGCAGCATCTATAGCAGGCATATGGTTCCTAACACTTGCTAACGTGGGGTTCTATAGATCTCCTATACCCCTCCCACTAAGAATGCTTCTAGGCGTTTCCGGCACAGCTATGATGATCCCAAGTGAGGTTGTGAACACCTTTGCACTTCTAATAGGGATAATATCTGTTGCCGTCTTGAACAGACTTGCTAAGAAAACTCTAGTAGCTAGAAGCTAATATTATGGTGTTAAAACATAGCCCAAAAATAGCTCGCGGAGATCCGTCCCAATTATTTTGCTAATACAGATGCTCGATCCACAGAGGCTATCTAGAGATAATTGAAAGCCGATCCTTTATAAAGCTAAGGAGCTAAGAGGTGTATATATTCAAGGTAGTATATATACCTAGGTGAGCTGATTGACGACTGCGAGAGGGATTCTTTTGAAAGGCTATAACGCTCTTGAGATCCTCTCGGATCTCTTTAAGATCAGGCAGAGTTTTCTCCTAATGCTCACCGGGATGCTCGGCTACCTAATAGCTGGAGGCCTATCGATAGATCCTTGGATAGCGCTCTACCTCCTCATAGCCCTTTCGCTCACAATATTTGGGACAACCGGTCTCAACATGGTGCTGGATGCCGATATAGATAGCATAATGGCAAGGACTAAGAAGAGAGCCATACCAAGGGGAGCTATTTCCAGGGGCAGGGCGGCCCTGATCTCGATAGCCTTTCTAGTCATTGGGCTCTGGATATCTTATATGATAAACCTATGGGTATTCATAGCAGGTCTTCTCGGATTTCTAATAGATATCCCCATATATACTGTTATGACTAAGAGGAGAAGTTGGACCAGCGTAATCTATGGAGGCTTCGCAGGTGGGATGCCAGCGTTTGGAGGTTATATGGCATTTACCGGCCATCCAACTCCTGAAGCACTCATCCTATTGATCCTAGTTGCTGTGTGGAGCAACGCCCATATATGGTATATAGTGATCTATAATTATAGGGATTATGAGAGAGCCGGCATACCCATGCTACCAGTTGTTAAGGGTGTGAGGGCTGGCGTGATGGGCTCTCTAATACATGTCTTCATCATGCTCTCTCTAATAGCTATATACTTCATACTAGCAGGCTTCAGAGCATGGGTTACTCTGATAGTTGGAGGATATCTATCCCTAAGACTTATACAGATTATGATGAGACATCTCAACGGCGTCACAAGGGAGGAGGCCTATAGAACATTTAAGTTCCTGAGCCCCTACCTAGCGCTTGTCTTCATAGCAATGTTCATAGATAGTGTGCTAGCTATATAGCATCGCAGATCTAGATCCTTATCCTCGTTGCGATGAACCCCCATCCTCTAGGGTGGGGAAGAGTTCAGATGAATCCTATCATTAACAGAGATCCTTATCCTCGTAACATCTTTAACAGCCGGTATTGCTACATTGTATACCGGGACGCTGTTGATCTCTGCTCTATGAACCACTGAGGCGTGGGCGTGACCATGGATCACGAGATCCGGTTTAACCTCGCTTATAACCCTTTCAAATCCTCTGTGGCATAGATATGGGTATGTGGAGATAGGCTCGCCCTTAAGGGTCTTAGTTGTTGGGGCGTAATGCATTAGGAGGATCAAGACGCTGCAGATCTGCCTTAGCCTTGCAAGGTTCTCACGGGCAATGGCAACCCTTTTCTCGAAGATCTCCGCTATATTTGGCATATTCCTCCTCTGCCAGTTTGTCGGCTTCTCGAGAGAGCCCCTCGTCCCATAGACACAGATCTTGACACCCCTTATCTCACCCTCCCACGCCTCGTCATCCAGCCACCTCACAGAGCTATAGACCTCCCTGAGGATCTTTATCTTCTCAACATACTCCTCGTTCCCGAACACAGATATGATCTCTATGCCGGGGAATTTTGAGTATATGAAGTCTAGCAGGGGTTTTAGAGATCCGACGTCCCCCTTATCTATCATATCTCCTCCAAAGAGCACAATGTCTGGTTTGTAGTTGAGTAGGGATTTTAGAGAGGATATTAAAAGGGGTAGATATCTTGGTGAGTGCACATCGCTTACAGCCATAATCTCTATTATAGCCGCCATGGCTCCCAACATCTATTGGCCATAGGCATATTAATCTGCTTATAAGGCGAGACACATTCTACTAGATGGTGGTTCTAGATACCGCTCATGATGATCGGTGCCAATGCCAAAGGGCATGAGGGGTGGAGGAGATATAGATGTGCTATATGCTCCACAACCCTTTTGGTAGGAGATACAACGATCTATATATGCCCCAAATGCGGCCAGATCAGAGGGTCTAGATTCTGCACAGCCTGTGCGAGGATAACACACTATAGGTGCCCATACTGTGGCTCAGAACTCAGGATCTATATCTAGAGAGCCATCTATAATAGAGTTTGAGGATGGGTACTGGGCCTCCATAATCCCAGAGGATAGATACTCCATAGTATCCACAGACATACCCCTGATCCACTGTGCCATGGGTGGAGACAAATGCTTCTTCGAAGCCCTCGAGCTTGGAGAGGAGATCCTCAGGAGGATCTCTGAGACCCTTGGGGTGGGGGTTCTAAGGGGCATCATGATCTGCACTAAGGTGCTTGGCAAATGCGCAGGGATCAATGTAAAGCTCCTCCTACCCCTTGATATAGAGAAGACTATAGAGATCTTTAAAAAGGCTAGGGTAGATCTATTCAAGCTCTTGGCAGATATCTATGGACCCTATACTCGCTAGAATCCTGGAGATGGTTTTAAAACCCCTGGAAGGCGGTGGGTGTGGATCCCCAGAATATGATGCATCTGTAGCTGTGATCTATGAAGAGCCTAGCAGATCAATAATTCTCATCGAGAGAGTCGAAAGGCCTGGGGATCCCTGGTCAGGACACATAGCATTCCCAGGAGGCTTTAGAAAACCTGGGGAGGACAGCTATGAGACAGCTGTTAGAGAGGCTTGGGAGGAGATCCACATAGATCTTAGGAGAGCCTTCCACCTAGGAGACATAGGTATCTGGCTAACCAGGGGATCCGTGAGAGTAGTTCCCCACATATTCGTGTCCAAAGAAGTTCTAGACGCAAAACCTGGGGAGGAGGTTTCAAGGATCCTAAAGGCCGTGATTTCCGAGATAGAAGAGATAGAGTGCCCCCAAAACATTTCAAGAGCTCCGTGCTTCAGAGTACCAGGTGTCGAGGGAAAAGTTATTTGGGGGCTAACGGCTAGAATTATTGAGTGGTTGATGAGGCACGAGCGATCTGAGTGGTGATGTTATGCATGATCTGATAACCCAGAGAGCTAATTAGGAAATATTGCTGTGGGTTCGATTTAGAAAGGATGGAATCGTTGATCGTGATGGGATCACGCTCTAGAGTTGGAATGACGTTACATAATCGATCTACCTTTGTTGGGATGAAAAATAGGGGGAGCTATATCCCTAGCAATTTTACGGGCATCTCGCGTCTATGATGAGCATTCTAGATCTGGGGAGGGTTTATTTAATCTAGTAAAGGCTGTAAAAGCATCTGTTATCTGCTTAGAGAATTTATTACCCCAAATATATATATTGAATAGGCTTGGTTAGGACATGCCAGAAAAAGATGTTGAAGTTAAATCGAGGCTCGGCAGGGAGATGATAAGAGCGGCTGAGTATCTGATAGATAACGCCTTCTTCGACGATCTTAGAAAGCTTGCAAAGGGGTTGGGGAAGGAGTATATCGCAACAGATCTGATAGTTAGAAGGATCATAGAGAGGGATTTCCTCGCAATGGGTTTCTCACCGTATAAAATGAACCTAGATAGATACGTAGTTATAGCAAAGCTTAAAGAAATGCCGAAGGATAACGATGAGTTCACAAAGCTTGTGGGAACACTGCCATATAACCCATGGCTGAGATACGCAGGGATCCAGGCTATACCGAAGAAAACACTAATAGCAACATACACAGTACCGGCTGGAAGTGATGAGAATAAGATAATGGCGGAGATAGAATCGCATCCAGCAATAGATAGAGGGGAAG
>Ga0209670_100696_pt1 | contig 18463 bp, 19 predicted proteins | sample PerSpoBPS_BMetaG_FD_184741 | JGI IMG/M metagenome (GOLD analysis project Ga0209670, IMG submission 184741) | Thermal spring microbial communities from Yellowstone National Park, Wyoming, USA - Perpetual Spouter B (PS_B) MetaG (SPAdes) (version 3) | ecosystem: Environmental > Aquatic > Thermal...
CAATATCACCGCATCCTCCTTCTCAAACTCCTCCCTCAATTGCTCAAAACCCTTCGCCTCCATCGTACAACCTGGAGTATCATCCTTGGGGTAAAAGTACAGAACCACCCATTTGCCCCTAAGATTCTCAAGCCTTATCGTATCCCCATCTTGATTCACTGCGGAAAACAAGGGTGCCATAATTCCAACTTCCAAAGCCATATTGGGTATTATAAGGATGTTTTGCTTTCCTTTAACTTCCTAATTGCCATCCTGAAAACCTCGGACCTATGTACGTAATCCCTAAACATATCAAAGGAAGCGCAGGCGGGGGAAAGGAGAACGGGCTCCCCATCCGAAGCCTCGTAAGCCTTAAAAACCGCATCAAACATATCCTTAGCCACAACAACCTCAACTATATCCGAAAACGTATCATAAATCAATTTCGCGCTCTTCCCCATCGCTATGATCCTCTTAACCCTCTTCCTTACCTCATCCCTCAAGGATTCAAAGGTCAATCCCTTATTATCCCCTCCCATAATCAATATCACCCTATCAAAGCCCCTCAGGGCGTATAATGTTGCGTGTGGGTTTGTCCCCTTTGAATCATCGTAAAATTCTACATTATTTACCCTATCAACGAACTCCACCCTACCTTTGAGCTTCTTGAGGCTTTCAAGGTCAAATTCTCTTACACCCAATGAGAAGGCGGATAAAACCGCAAACATAAGGTTATAAATTGTCGTGGGATCCAAAAGATGATTGGGAACCTTAAGCTTCCCAAAATCCCCATATATATACCCGTTTTCGTAATATGCGTCCGCCCCTTTTGAAAACATTGAAACTTTTAGAATCTTACCCCTTGCATAAGCCCTGCAAACCTCAAAGTTTTCGTCGTCAAGGTTCAATATAGAAACCCCTTTTTCGTCCATATTTTGGAAGATCTTGAGCTTATCCCTCAGGTAGTTTTCAAAGCTTAGGTGCCAATCAAGGTGGTCGGGGGATATGTTTGTTATAACCGCAACGTCGGGTTTAAACTCCCTTATATAATGGAGCTGAAAGCTTGAAATTTCCAAAACGAACGTGCCTTCCTTAAAGGCGAGCTCGGAAACGGGATTCCCCCAATTCCCCCCTATGTGCGAACCCTTTATCAACCTGTGGGTGAAGTAAGCGGTCGTGGATTTACCGTTTGTCCCCGTAATTGCTACGGTTTTCCCCCTCAAAAATTTCCAACCGATCTCTATCTCCGGAATTATCGGAACTTCCGACCTCTCAACCCTTGAAAGGATCCTGTTATGCGGTGGGATCCCGGGTGAAGGTGATACAACATCGCACATAAGGATCCTGTGGGTATTCTCCCTCTCGTCCCCCTCTTTAAGATCCGATACGAAGGTTTTTATCCCCAACCTGTCCGCCAAACCCTTCAGCGCCCTACCCGTCCTCCCAAACCCCAAAATCCCCAAATACTTACCCTCAAGCTTCACGAGATGTTATCTTTATTTCCCTACCCTTAACCTCAACCTTAACGGGTTTTCCGTAGCATTCGGAGACGAAACCCTCAAGGGCTCCTATTAATGGACTTAATGCCTTACCCTCATCGCCATGCGCCTTCAAAAGAAAGGAATCCTTAACAAAAACCCTTATACCTTCCCCCTCAACCGAACTCTCTACCTCCCCAAATCCTGCGGACTTAAAGAAAACACCTATAAGCTCCGCCAACTTTTGAATGTCAAGACATTCAAGATTTGAGTTTTCCTTGAAAGCCCTTGCGGCGGACCTTCCCGCCTCAACGGAACCCCTCCTTATCAATCCCGCAAGAGGACCAGCAACCTTCAAAATCTGAGAATAAACTTCAACCACAAAATTCTTGGGAAGTATAACCCCCTCCTCCCTAAGGAACTTTTCCACCTTCTCCTTCATCCTCCACCTCCTACTTATAAGCCTTCAGCATCTCCGCGAACCTTTCCTTATTCTTCCTGAATTCCATAAAGAGAGGTCCGAGTTTCACCCTCGCATCCGCTATGAAAGCCACATAAAACCCCTCAACCTTACCAACCAATATTGCGTATTCCTCACCCGAGGTAAATACCAATTGGAATTCGTTATCTTTAAACTCCCTTAGTACGTTTTCCATCATAGCGCTTGCGGAGGAAACCAAACCCGCGATTATTATTGGGTCCTGAATGCTTAAATTTCTTGATATACTGTATCCCATAGGCAAACCCTCGTCCGATGCCACCATCACCCCCAGAACCTCCGGCACTAACTTCTGTATCTCCTTCAAAATTCCTTCCATCATACCGTATATTATACGGGTGATATATTTTGATTTGATGGTAAAAATATCGGAATTATTTTTATACCGCAACGTAAGTCACCCTCGTGGACCTTGATGTTGGCTTTTCCGTTGATAGGTCGTCAAAGTAATATACGCCCGTAAATCCCGCCCTCGTTAAAAGTGTTTTCACCTGGTTGGGCGAATATCCCCTTTCAACGTAAATTTCCTCAACCTTCCTGTAAAGGTTCTCCCCGTAAGGGACAAAGAGAATTAGGTTCAACCTTGAGATCGCGTTCCCCAAGTATTCCCCCTTCCAGATGCTGTATATTCCGTTCCTTAGGACCTTTACAAAAACCGCCTCGTTCCATATGGTTTGCATGGCATAAGGTGTATTTAAATCAAATATGAAAACCCCACCATCCCTAAGGTGCCTCCTAATGTTTATAAAAGCTTTTAGCATTTCCTCGTCTTCAAGAATATTGTTAAGGCTATCAAAGGTGCTTACCACCGCGTCAAACTTTTCGTCCAAAGAAAATTCCCTTACGTCCGCGACAAAAAACTCAACATCCGGAAGTTTTCTCCTTGCGACCTTCACCATCTCTTCGGAACTGTCCACCCCCACCACCTTAAACCCCATATCGTTTAAATGTTTCGTTAAGTTCCCCGTACCACACCCCACCTCCAAAACCCTCTCCACCTTCACCCTCGCCACCGAAAAGAACCTAACCACATACCTCGCCCATTTCTCGTAATCCACATCCTCAAAGAGAAAATCGTAATACTCCGCTATCTCGGAAAAGGGCTTAATGGACACCAAAGATTATAAAGCGGTTAAAAACTCACCTTTATTTCCCTACCCTTAACCTCAACCTTAACGGGTTTTCCGTAGCATTCGGAGACGAAACCCTCAAGGGCTCCTATTAATGGACTTAATGCCTTACCCTCATCGCCATGCGCCTTCAAAAGAAAGGAATCCTTAACAAAAACCCTTATACCTTCCCCCTCAACCGAACTCTCTACCTCCCCAAATCCTGCGGACTTAAAGAAAACACCTATAAGCTCCGCCAACTTTTGAATGTCAAGACATTCAAGATTTGAGTTTTCCTTGAAAGCCCTTGCGGCGGACCTTCCCGCCTCAACGGAACCCCTCCTTATCAATCCCGCAAGAGGACCAGCAACCTTCAAAATCTGAGAATAAACTTCAACCACAAAATTCTTGGGAAGTATAACCCCCTCCTCCCTAAGGAACTTTTCCACCTTCTCCTTCATCCTCCACCTCCTACTTATAAGCCTTCAGCATCTCCGCGAACCTTTCCTTATTCTTCCTGAATTCCATAAAGAGAGGTCCGAGTTTCACCCTCGCATCCGCTATGAAAGCCACATAAAACCCCTCAACCTTACCAACCAATATTGCGTATTCCTCACCCGAGGTAAATACCAATTGGAATTCGTTATCTTTAAACTCCCTTAGTACGTTTTCCATCATAGCGCTTGCGGAGGAAACCAAACCCGCGATTATTATTGGGTCCTGAATGCTTAAATTTCTTGATATACTGTATCCCATAGGCAAACCCTCGTCCGATGCCACCATCACCCCCAGAACCTCCGGCACTAACTTCTGTATCTCCTTCAAAATTCCTTCCATCGCTCTTTCCATATTGTTATTGTAAAACTGAGCTTGATTTGATCGTGAGGATATACGAGTTTCCCTCTATTTTCCCCACAACCTCCTTTCCCAAGAGCTCGGAAATGAAACCCTCAATAATTCCTATAAACTGCCCCAAGGCTATATTTGGGTCCGGGTTTACCCTAAGCATAAACGAATCCTTTACCTCAACCCTTATCTTATCCCCATCAACCTCACACTTCACATCTCCCATACCCGAAATCTGGAAGAAGGTCTCTACCACCGCGGGAACCTCCTCCTCCTTTATCTCCGTTATTTTGTACCTATCCCTCAGGAAGTTTTTAAAAGATTCCGCAGCTTTCTTCCCCGCATCCCTCGTTATTATCCTCCTCACACCCACGGGAATATCTCCGAGGAAGTTGGCGAGGTTTGAGTAGGCGCTTTCTATTAGGAACTCCGGGAACTTTAACCCTTCAAGCTCCAAGTATATCTTCGCATAAGCCCTCAAAAACTCCCCTTTCATCCCTTAACCTTGAGAATATAAGATTTATCCCTTACCTCGCCCTTAACTTCCTTTCCGAGGATCCCTGATAAGAATCCCTCAACAACGCCGAGGAAAAGCCTGAGCATTTTCTCCGGTTCCAGTGAAGACTTAAAGAGGGGAGAATCTATGAATTCCAATAATATCTCGTCTCCGTTTATGGAAACCTTCACCTTTCCCATACCCGTGAAATCGTAAATTTTTTCAAGTAATTCTGGGATCTCCCCAAGATCAATTTCTCCACCTACGGAATCCATAAAAGCTTGCGCGTACCTTTTACCCGCCTCCCGCGCCATCCAATCCCTAGGACCCGGAGGAAGTCCGATTTTTTCCGAATCTTCAAACAAATAAACGATAAGATCCTTGGGGAGTATAACGAGCCTCTGATTTTTTAAAATCTCCGAAAATTTGTCCTTCGTTTCCATACTTCACACATACTGTTCAAGGATCTTGGCGATCTCATTTTTTCTCCTGTTGAACTCCATGAAGAGGGGCCCGAGCTTTGCATCCGCGTCGGCTAAAAGGGCTATGTAGAAATCCCCGACCTTTCCCGCAACCAAAGCCAAATCTTTACCTTTTACGTACGCCACCTCGCAATCCGCATCTCCGAGACCCTCAAGAGCCTTCTTTAGAGAAGAAAGCGCGAAGGAGATCAAACCACCCGTTAAGATGGGATCACCGCATTGATTCTTGCCCACCGCCACGAAATCAAATGGTAATCCATCGGGGGTTAGGATCATCAAACCCCTCACCTCCGGAAGGAAAATTCTCATTTCCTCAATTACACTATTCAGGTAATCACGCATAACTGGGTATTTTAAGGTAGAAATTTTTCCCTGTCAAGGTGTTCCGCCTTAAAATTGAAGGTATGGAGAAGAACGGGAAGAGAAATCTAAGGGAGCTTTACGAGGAGTGGAAGGAGAGGATGAGGAGGAACAGTAAGGATAGGAAGGAGGTTTTCCTGAGCCTTTCGGGAATTCCCATAAAGGAGCTTTATACTCCCCTTGATATCCCGAACTTTGATTACGAGGAGAAGCTTGGATTTCCGGGCGAGTACCCATTCACGAGGGGACCTTATTACAATATGTATAGGGGAAGGCCTTGGACGATAAGGCAGTTTGCGGGTTTTGGTAGGGCAAAGGATACAAACGAAAGGTTTAAGTACCTAATATCCATTGGTCAAACCGGACTTTCCACCGCCTTTGATATGCCCACGCTTATGGGTTACGATTCGGATCACCCTATGGCGGAGGGTGAGGTGGGTAGGGAAGGGGTTGCGGTGGATACCTTGGCGGACTTTGAGGTTCTATTTGATGGTATAAACCTTGGGGAGGTTTCCGTATCCTTCACGATAAACGCCCCAGCAATTTTCATATATAGCCTTTACCTTGCCCTTGCGGAAAAGCAAGGCGTTCCCTTTGAAAATCTGAGGGGTACCTTGCAGAACGACATGCTTAAGGAGTTCCATGCCCAGCATGAATGGATCTTCCCACCCGAGCCATCCGTTAAGCTTGTGACGGACATAATAGAGTTTTCTTCAAGGTTCACGCCAAAATTTAACCCAGTTTCAATTTCGGGTTATCACATAAGGGAAGCGGGTTCCACAGCAGTTCAAGAGCTCGCATTTACTTTGGCGGATGGGTTCGCGTACGTCGAGAGTGCCATAAGGAGGGGTTTGGATGTTGATGAGTTTGCTCCAAGGCTTTCCTTCTTCTTCAACTCACACCTTGACTTCTTTGAGGAGATTGCGAAGTTTAGGGCGGCAAGGAGGATTTGGGCGAGGGAAATGAGATATAGGTACAAAGCAAAGAATCCGGAAAGCTGGAGGCTCAGGTTCCACACCCAAACCGCCGGTTGCTCCCTAACCGCCCAACAACCCTTAGTGAATATAATTAGGACCGCGTTTGAGGCCTTGGCTGCGGTTCTCGGGGGAACGCAATCCCTACATACGAACTCTTACGACGAAGCCCTTCAGCTTCCCTCCGAGGAGGCGGTAACCATAGCGGTTAGAACCCAACAGGTGATATTGCACGAAATAGGGGTGGCAAACACCATAGACCCTCTTGCCGGCTCTTACTTCGTAGAGTGGCTTACGGACAAGATGGAAGAGGAGGCTTACAAATACTTCGATAAGATTTTGGACCTTGGTAATGGTTCGTTCCTTGACGGGGTCCTGAAGGGAATAGAGATCGGATATTTCAAGAAGGAAATATCGGATGCGGCGTACGAGTTCCAAAAGAGGGTTGAAAGCGGGGAATTTATTTGGGTTGGCATAAACGCATATCAGGAAGATGTACCTTTGGAGGTTCCAAAATTTTATGTGGATCCCAAGATAGAAGAGGAGCAGAAGGAATTTTTAAGGAAGGTGAAGGAAAGTAGGGATAACGAAAGCGTTCGTTTGGCCCTCCAAAGGCTCATAGAGGCTGCGAAGGAAAACAAAAACCTCGTCCCTTACGTATTGGATGCTGTTAAAGCATACGCCACAGAAGGGGAAATAATGGATGCCCTAAAGAAGGTTTACGGAACTTACAAGGAGACCGTGATCATTTAGCCCAAGAAAGCCCGACGTGGTAAGAGATTGGGAGATCCGGGTGGATCTGGAAGAGGTTTATAAACTGGAAGTTCTTTATGTTTAAGGAGAGCCCGGCGAAGTAAGAGGGTACCCTCCCGTCGTACCTAACGGATGCAAGAATTTTAAGTATTTCCGCAATCTTCCATTCGCCCCCAATTCCGTAATTCACGGGACCATATTGATCCTTTAGTACGCCCAGAGCGGTGGTTATATCTTCCCTTGGGGAGAAGGCGATATAAGAGCCTACGAAGGTTTGGAGGGGAAAGCCCCCAATTTCGGGTGAATTTAAATTTTTTGCGAAGATCCCAACCTTCCAAAACTCATATACCTTAAAGGATGCCCCAAGGTTCAAACCAAAGGAGGATCTATTTCCAACATCGGGCCTCGGGTTGTTTATCTGGTAATAAGAAAGGGATGCCCCCAACCTCATACCTTCAACGGGCGAAAAGGAATAACCAAAATTTGCGGAAAATTCCCCGTACGTTCCCGAGAATTCATCTTCGCTTGGCAAATTTATAAAACTTCCCTCCGCATAAAGGGAAAATCCCTTATAACCGAACCCCAAGAAACCCTGATCAATCAGGTTGAAGGATCTCTGATAGGCGGAATATAGGGAAAAACCATCGTATGAAACGGATGGGTCAAAGGAAACCCTCACCGGGTTGTTAAATGGGATCATCCAAAAACCATAAAAGATCATCAATCAACCTCCATACCTTCTTTCTTGACCTCTTTCTCCTCGACCTTAAACCCCTTCTTCTTTCTGAGCTTTTGTAGGATCTTGGGTAAGTTGGTGTACTCCATCTCCTCCTCGGGTAACCTGTGGGGTTCAAATATCCCCTGCCTCCTCATGATGTTCGCCAATATGTTGGCTTCCTCCCTGGCCTTATCAAAGGCGGGATCATCAAACATATCCCTGGGCCCTATTAACCTACCGTTGGCTATCTGGAAGCCCGCCGCTATCACCCTTGGGGGACCGTCAAACCTTGAGGGATTCGCCTGATGGAAGGGTACGGGCATAAGGGGACCTACATGTGATCCCCTCATCCAACCCTCAACGAAGAAGGGCTTTGAGAAAGGTTCAAGGATCTCACCAACCGCTGGGAATCCACTCTGAGCCCTAACTATCAAAACAGGGTCATCCTTACCGACGTACCTACCTGCTATTAAAGAGAGCCTTTGGGTGGATGCGACCGCCGCTATCTCGTTATCGCTCCTCCTATATACCTCCTTAACCACGTATCTCTCAACGCTACCAATTAAAGCCAAGAGGTCGTAGGTTTCCTCCGGGCAATCCACAACGTACTCCTCACCCGTCTTCACATCAAGAACTACAAACCTAAAACCTTCGTGCATCAGGGGATCTATAACCAAACCCGATGTGTTTTGTGGATTCGCGAAAATCTCGTATAGGGGTAAATTCCATGCGGAAGGTGATGTTTTATCCGCCATAAAAACTATAACGGGTTCGGATGGCCTTTCCTCAAACTCCATTTCCGCCACGCCCGGACCCATACCCTTAACGTTTCCGCTGAAGGTATCCGAGAGTAGATCCTGACCCGCGCCGTAAAGCTTGAGCTCCTTCGCGACCTCCGTAGCCTTCTGGAAAGCCCTCCAAGCAAGGCCGTGGATCTCCTCGTTATCCTTCCCCTTCTGGTGGGTCATTATTAGGTTTATATCGTCCCCCACCCTCATAACCACGTAGTCTATTATCAGGCCCGAGTCCCTAGCTTCTCTCAATACGTTATCCGCGGCCTCTAAGAGCTTGGGGTGGGTGCTTGAGTGCCCAACCCATCCGCCAACATCCGCCTTTATTACGCTCAAGGTTATACGCATAGGCGGATATTTTAAACTTGTCTGGTTTAAAATATTAACCTTGGGTGTGTGCCGGTGGTCGCCCCAAATGGGGAGGAAAGTCCGGGCTCCAAAGGGCAGGGCGCCGGGTAATACCCGGGGTGGGGAAACCCACACGGTAAGGGCCACAGAAACGAGACCGCCGAAGGCGTTAAGCCAGGCAAGGGTGAAAGGGTGGGGTAAGAGCCCACCGGCTCCGCGGTAACGCGGGGTGAGGGGGTAAAAATCCCCCGGCGGGTTTTCCCGCTCTGGTAACCTCCCGCCCGGAGCAAGGCCAAGTAGCGCCGCACCCCGAAAGGGGATAAGGTGGCCCGCCGAAGCGCGGCGCGGGTAGGCCGCGATGGAAGTCGGGGGGCAACTCCCGACTTAAGATAGATGACCACCTAGTACAGAACCCGGCTTATGGCACACACCCAATTGAGGAAGACCGGGAACTTTACCGATTTCATTGATAGCATTAAGGCAACCGCAATTTTGGGTGGTAGCGTTTGGAGAGTTAATATTGAGCTTCCGGACAGCTCAGGAGAAGCCTTCGTATCAAATGGACAGATTTTGTATTTGAAAATTGGGGATCTTAAGGGTGAAAACGCCCTGAAACACCTAAAAAATTACGATAGATTTTCTTGGGATATAGAGATCTTTACAGGTAGCGTCCCCGAAAACCACCAAATAGACCTCTCGGTAATATACCTTGAAGGGCTTTCCCCAAAGATACCCGAACCCCCCCTTGATATCTTCGACGGGAGTTTTATTGACCTGTTGGAAAAGCTTGAAATTTCCCAATTTACGGGTATAGTAATTTATGAGGGTTATATTGCGATATTCAAAAGGGGTTTCCTTGGGGGAATCAGGAGTTTCGGTTCTTTAAGCAAAACGGGGGAAATTCTTGGGAGCCTTAGGGGAAAGTACGGGAGGTTTTATCTGTTGGAGTTCGAACCAGTGGAGAAGGTGGCGGGATTTATATACGGTTTGAGGGATATAACGGATTCGCCCGCTGGACAGTGGGATGCAAAGAAGGTTAAAGCGATAAATGGGACGGTAGAAGTGAGCAGGGGATTTAACAAGATCTTGATAATTTCCGATGGTAGGGAGGTTTTGACGGTTTTGGGACTTTCCTCTCCACCAACTTTCACCGAAAATATCCCCAATTTATTCTTGCGTGGGAACCTCATAAGCACTTACCCATCAACGGAAGTGGAACCTGTATTTAAATACACGTTCTCTGAGGCGGAAATCACCTCAAACCTATTTTCCGAACTTGTAAATTCTTCGCGAAGGTTCCTCGGAGAAATTATATTCCGAAGGGCATCGGAGAAGGCTTTTAATTATTCCCTACCAAAAGATCCATATCCAGACGAAGTTGTTGAGACCTTAGTTTCCCAATACAGGAAATTTGAGAAGGAAATTTCGGTTTTCACTGGGAAAGCCTGGAAACAAGAAAAGGAAAGGATCCTATCCAAATACCCCGAACATATTGTGAAATTATTCACCGCTTAAAAACTTTCCTGACCTTCCTGCCATCAACTACAAAGTAAAATCCCCTTTTCTCAATTCTTTCCACCCTTCTCCCATCAACGGAATAAACCAATAGCCTTCCCCCCTCAATTTCCGATATATTTTCCTTTACATCCGTTGCGCAGACGTTTATATAAGAAGCCCTTGATACCATATGTAGGAGAAGATCCCCCGAGTTTATGGCGTTATTCTCATCTACGTCAAACCATAATGCAACGAGTAGATCGTAAGTCCCCGCCGAGGTACCGGGTGGAACGACGAAATACCTACTTCTGGTGGAGGAACCGGGAGGGATGGAAACCTTTATATCCCTCGTAGGGTCGCTTATGTAAGTTCCGTTGTACAAGGATGCCCCTATCATTATCTGGTTGTGGGTATCCTCAGCGTAGCTTTGAACGTTTAAGTCTATCCTGAAGGTATCGCCTATGCATACGTTCGTGGGAGTTGCGCTTACCGAGACGATCCTCATAGGAGTTGAGATCCTATAACCCCCCGAAGAATAGTAATGCTCGTTTATCCACTTCCATGTAAATCCCCTGTTTGCCCACCTTGAGGATCCCCACTGGCACATACCCCTCCCGTGCCCGTAACATGCTCTACCCGAACACACGGTATCAAGTATGCATGGCCAGCTTGACCCCGTACCCGAATACCCATCCCCGCATCCGCAATCGTTGTTCTCCGCGGAATATTCAGATCTTGCTATATTTCCCGAAGTCTCAAGCATTATACCTGAGGTGTATCTCGCAGCGTTTATCGTTGAGGTGTAACTGTCGTTTGGATCCCAAACCTGACAACAGGTATTATCACAAATATCATATGAGGAGCTTATTGGATTTAAAACGTGCCAGGCGCCGTAAGACCTGTATGGTATCGCACCAGCTCTAAGGGAATGTGCGGACCAGCTTGCGATCCATTCGTCATCAAGTCCAAGCTGAACGTAAGTCTCAAGGGATACGATGCTAACGGAAGAGCACGTCCTACAACTGCACGATCTACCGACCCTTATAGTGGAAGGGGGAGTAAGGAAGGGAGCAAACAGTTGGTAATCCTCATCGGAGGGTTTGGAAAATTTTTTTTTATCCTCTTTCGGCTCGTAATACTGTTTCTCCTCCTTTAACCCATGCTTCTTCTCCTCTATAACCTTTGAGTTTCCTTTTTTAAGCTGGGTGTTCATCCTCTGCGAACCCTCAAGGATAAAAACCCCAGTCTTAATATAAGAATTATAACCTTTCTTTGAGAAGATAACCTTCCCTTCAAGGGGCTTTTCCCCAGAACCTTTTACTGGGAACTCCACCTGATAGTACCCATTATCGTCCGTTTTTGAGGAAAACTTACCGTAAGGCGTGCTTATTTCAACCAAAACTCCACTAATGGGCGTCCTTGTCTCCGCATCAACCACCCAGCCGTACCAAACCGCAAAGCCCTCCTTTGCCTTTGGGGGTTGAGGGATCTCCATGGGCATAAGCATAAAGTTTATTTCCCTTGGCGTATTTTTATCCACCTTCAGGTTTGTCCTTAGATCCCTGTATCCCAATGCGGATACCGAAATCTCGTAATTTCCCTCCTGTAGTTCCACATTTGCGAACCCATTTTCCGTTGTTTTATAAACCGTCCCGTTTATCACCAGGGTTGCCCTTATTCCGTACCCCGTTATTGCATCCGTTATGCTGAAGTTTATCGTATAACCCAACAGCCAAAGCATAGGGAGAATTATAAGGTGGTCCGCGTTAAAATTCCCCAATGATAGAGGGGGTGAAGGTAAAGAATTTAAAAGTTATAGCTGACGATAGGGGAAGGCTTGCGGAGATCCTGAGAATCGACGACGAGATATTTGAGGGTTTCGGGCAGGTTTATTTTACCACCGCGTATCCGGGTGTGGTTAAAGCTTGGCATGCCCACAGGTTCCAAACGGATTACATCACCTGCATTTCCGGTATGATAAAGCTCGTCCTTTACGATGAGAGGGAGGGAAGTATAACCTACGGGCAATTTGAAGAATTTTACATAGGTATTCATAACCCGATCCTCGTAAAGATCCCCCCTATGGTCTGGCACGGATTTAAAAACATAGGCTTGGAGGAGGCGATAGTCATAAACGTTATAACACGGCCTTATGATCACAAAAATCCGGACGAGCTTAGAAGACCCGCCCACGGGGATATCCCTTACGATTGGAGTAGGAAGGACAGGTAATTATATAATCTCGCCCAGCTCCCTAAGCTTATCCCTTATCACCATGGCTTTCTCAAACTCCAGGTTTTCCGCATAGAAATTCATAAGTTTCCTTAACTCCTTTACCGCCTTTGCTCTGGGTTTTTCTCTCAAAATTTCCTCTATTTTATCTTCCAGATCGTCCTCTTCTTTCGTTAGGATCCTCTCATCCGCCACCTCCGTAATCCTCAAAATCTCTTCCTTACTCTTCTTTACCGTCTTCGGCGTTATTCCGTGAATCCGGTTATATTCCAACTGTATCTTCCTCCTCCTTTCCGTTTCCTCTATAGCTTTCTTCATGGCATCCGTAATTTCATCCGCGTAAAGGATCACCTTTCCCGCGGAATTCCTCGCCGCCCTTCCTATGGTCTGTATAAGGGCAGTGTAAGATCTTAAAAATCCGGCCTTATCCGCGTCCGTTATTGCAACCAAGGAAACCTCCGGGAGATCCAAACCCTCCCTAAGCAAATTTACCCCAACCAAAACGTCTATGTTCCCCAGCCTTAGATCCCTTAGGATCTTCACCCTCTCTATTGCATCCAGCTCGGAATGCAAATATCCAGCCTTTATGTTCATCTCCCTCAAATAATCCGAAACTTCCTCTGCGGACCTCTTCGTTATAGTCGTAATTAAAACCCTCTCACCCCTCTCAATGGTTTTCCTTATCTCCCCCAAAAGATCATCCATCATATTCTCCGTGGGCCTAACCTCAACTACCGGATCTGGAATTCCTGTGGGCCTGACGATCTGCTCCACCACCTCTCCCCCAACAAGTTCAAGCTCAAATGGTCCGGGTGTTGCGGACATAAATATCACCTGATCCAAAAGGGACATAAGCTCATCAAACTTCAAGGGCCTGTTGTCAAGGGCGGACGGAAGCCTAAAGCCGTACTCTATCAAGTTCAACTTCCTCGTCCTATCCGCCTCGTACATGGCCCTCAACTGTGGGACCGTAACATGCGATTCATCTATAACCGTCAAAAAGTTTTTGGGGAAGTAATCCAGTAATGTCCAAGGCCTTTCGCCTGGCTTCCTCCCCGTTATATGCCTTGAGTAGTTCTCTATTCCGGGACAAAAACCGGTTGTCCTCAAGAGCTCTATATCGTACCTCGTCCTCTGCTCAAGCCTTTGGGCCTCAAGGAGCTTACCCTGATCCCTAAGCTCTTTCAACCTCTCCTTAAGCTCTTTCTCTATGCTCTTTATCGCCCTCTCTATCCTCTCATCCCCTCCCAAGAAGTGGGCGGCTGGATAAAGCACAAACTCTTTAAGCTCCTTAACGGTTTTGAGGGAAACCGGCTCGAGAATCCTTATCCTTTCTATCTCCCTTCCGAAAAACTCCACCCTCAATATAAACTCCTCATACGCGGGGATTATATCAAGCACATCCCCCTTTATCCTGAACCTACCCCTCTTTAACTCAATGTCGTTCCTCTCGTACCTTAAATCTATAAGCTTAAGGGCGAGCTCCTTAAGGTTCCATTTATCCCCAACCCTTAATCTCAAAAAGCTTTCCCTTATTATAGCGGGATCATCAAGGGCATAAATTGACGAAACCGAAGCCACTACGATTACATCTTCCCTTGAAAGGAGGGAGGAAACCGTCCTCAATCTAAGCCTCTCTATATCCTCGTTTATTACCGCTTCCTTGGGTATATAAGTGTCCGTTTGGGGAACGTAAGCTTCGGGCTGATAGTAATCGTAATAAGAGATGAAGTACTCAACCGCATTCTCAGGAAAGAGGGCCTTGAGCTCCCCATAAAGCTGGGCGGCTAAGGTTTTGTTGTGGGAAAGGATCAAAGTCGGCCTACCTATTCTGGCTATTACGTGGGCTATGGTGTATGTTTTGCCGGTTCCCGTTGCACCCAAAAGTACCGAAAACCTTTCCCCCATCCTTATCCTCCTTACAAGCTCCTCTATTGCCTTGGGTTGATCCCCCGCGGGCTCAAAGGGCGCATGCAAAACAAAAGGCGAACCCTTAAACCTATAAACAACCACGGAAATATATTATAAGGCTAAATCAATCTATCAATTATGTCAAGGAGCAAGGAAAGGATCAGGACGTTTGAGAAGGATGTTTGAAGTTGGGCGGTGAAGAAGTCCAGCATCCCCTTCTGTATATAGTTTGGTTTGAAGGCCCAAGATATGTTCCTAAGGGCCTGAGGTAAGGTTATATAAACCGCCAAAGACCATATGGGCCAGATCTTGAAGGCTATTAGTATGGGAACGAGGATATATGCGCTCAAAATTAGGAAAGCGTAGTAATACTTTGATAGCTCGGGTCCTAGGATCCCGGCAAAGGTCCTGTATCCTGCCCTAACATCGTCGTATATATCCCTCATATTGTTCCCATGAAGGATCCCAACTATTAGCAGGGATACGGGCACATAACCCAAGAAGGCTTTCGCATCGAGGGTTTGAGTTTGAACATAGTAAGAACCCGCGGATATCAAGGACCAGGCGAGAAAGACCGCCACATCCCCGAGGGCAAGGTACTTCCAACCTATGGGCACAAAAGCGTAGAATAAACCGAGTATAAACCCAATTCCGATTAGATATAGGATCACCTTATCAAAGTTCAATAAATACCAAAGTGCCAAACCGCTCAGGAGGGCTATACCGTAGAGGAACATTGATAGGAGTAAAACCTCTGAGGGTTTAAGTAGTTTATCCACTATCACCCTGCTTGAACCCAAGGTGTCCCACCTGTCCGCTCCTTTCTTATAATCAAAGTAATCCGCGCTCGCATTCACCGCAAGGTGAACCGAAACCGCGCCAATTAAGGTAAGTAAAAACCTTAACAGGTCAAATTTTCCGGAAATTAAGGTGCCAACAATAACAGCCGCGATGGTGGCGTATATGACCCAGGGCCTCGTAGCCTGAACGTAAAGCTTCCACTTTGGCGTTTTGGGATATAATTCTTTTAACTTCTTAAAATCCTCTTCGTTGAAGTTTATCTCAAAGCGCGGAATCCAACCCTTCGAGAAGTCGCTCACGAAAACCCTAGTGGGCACTATCCTAACTATAGTCGTGGGAACGATCTTTAAAAAGGGTATTATGGGGAAGTTTTTCCTTACCACTATTGTCCTTTCCCTCTCGTAATCGCTTGATGGTCCTATTATCTCAGCCCTACCGTATCCCTGAATAAACCTATCGGGCGACCCCTTCTCTATTACGAAATAAACCTCGGGGTTCTCCTTGATGTTGCTTAAAGTATGCCCCTGATCCTCCAAGGCGACGTATATATACCCATCCTCATCCCCATAATACGTCTTTGCGGACCAAACCATCCCATCTTTATTCTTTGTTGTTATAGTTATTGTGTTGTTTGAAGCTAATATTTCCGCGAACCTTCTAAGCATCTCTTCGCGGCTAAGCATAGCGGGTATTTTAAGGGGGTTAAAAACACCGTTAAAATACCCTCTATGGCGTACATATATAAAGCAGGCGTTGTGGGCGGAGGAACGATGGGCTCCGGTATAGCGTACGTTATTTCCTATTCGGGAATACCGGTTGTTCTAAAGGAAATAGACGAGGATAGGGCACAAAAGGCTTACGAGACAATAAAATCCCTATACGAGAGTAGGGTTCAAAAGGGAAGGATAACGGAGGATGAGGCGGAAAGGAGGCTCGCCCTCGTTGAGGTCACCTCTTCTTACGAACCCTTCTCGGATGTTGATATAGTAATCGAGGCGGTTTTTGAGGATCTTGAAACGAAAATAAGGGTCTTTCAGGAGCTTGAGAATTATGTTCCAGAACATACGATATTTGCGACAAACACCTCCGCCCTATCAATAACCGCCATGGCATCCGCAACGAAGAGGCCGGATAAGGTAATAGGTATGCACTTCTTCTATCCCGCGCCGGTTATGAAGCTTGTGGAGGTTATACCCGCCCTCCAAACCTCCGAGGAAACCGTGCAAACCGTAATAGAATTTTCCGAATCCTTATCAAAGATCCCCATAAGGGTTGAGGAATGTCCCGGATTTTTGGTAAACAGGATCCTTATGGCTTATATGAACGAGGCCGCTTGGGCTTTACTGGAGGGTGAGGCGACCGCTCAGGAGATAGATAACGCTGCCAGGGAGTTTGGCTGGCCTATGGGTCCCTTCACGCTCATAGATGAACTTGGTGTTGATGTTGGAGTTAAGGTGGCGCATATCCTTCATGAGGGGTATGGGGAGAGGATGAAGCCCGCACCCATATTGGATGTTCTAATAAAGGAGGGTAGGTTCGGAAAGAAGGCTGGTGCGGGCGTTTACGATTACGGAAAGGGTGTAAGGCCCATAGAGGAGATAGCGGAGGAGATGAGGAAGGAGCTTGGGATACAAAAGAGGAATAGCTTTGATTACAACAGACTCATGATCGCCATGATAAACGAGGCTATACTCGTCCTTCAAGAGAGGGTATCCTCCGCAAGGGATATAGACCTTGGGATGTTGGCGGGAACAGGGTTTCCGCAGGCGAAGGGTGGAGGACCTTTGATGTACGCGGACATTATCGGACTTGATGAGGTTTGGAGGATGAGCTTGGAGTTTGAAAAGATTTACGGTTGGAGGTTCCATCCATCTTATCTTTTGAAGAAGTACATAGATGCGGGTTGGCTTGGAAAGAAAACGGGTAAGGGGTTCTTTGAGCACGTATGAAAACCGCAATAATTGAGATCCTTTACGACCCTGAGGTTATAGGCTTTTCAAGGAGTAGGGGGGAATTCTTCGTAAGGGATCAAAAATTCATAATAAGGGATAGGTCCCCTTTCTTTGCCGACGAAGGAATTAAGTTTGTGGTGGGTTTTGGTCCGGAGGGTGGGGAAACCCTCCTCAGGGAATTTTTAGCTTTGGGGGCGGAAAGGGCTATTTACCTGAGGGTTCCGGACTACGGAGTAAAAAACTTTGACCTTTATCCTGTTTGCAACTACCTTATCAAAAACTTCCCGGAAAACGAGTTCTACACTTCAAACGAGGAGATTTACCACAGGCTCGGGGGATTGAAGGTGGAATTTATTAAGGAGAAAATTGAAGGTAGGCTTCCGACAGCCTTAGAGATAGTTAAAGCAAAGAACAAAAAGCTGGAGATTGCGGAAGATTTCAAGTACGAAACCCCTTTTAACTTCATCTACGGTGAGGAATGGTAGATCTCGGGATCCTTTTCTTAAGGTTTTTCTTCTCGGTCTTAATGTTTTTCGGGCACGGCCTTCCCAAACTCCTTGATCCCCAATCCCACATAAATTTCATAGAGCTCCTATTTCACACCGGTCCCCTCTCCCCACCTCTGGCTTACCTTTCTATATCCGCAGAAACCCTCTTTCAGATGTTAATAGCGATAGGACTCTTTACCAGGATATCCGCCCTAATATCCTCCATAAATATGCTCGTGGCGGTTTTATCCTTGGCTTTCATCAGGGGGGAGCCCTTTCCGATATACGAGAAAGCCCTTTTATACTTCGTCTTTTACCTTTCCCTAATCTTTACCGGACCTGGAAAGTTCTCCCTTGACGCGTTTATAATGAGGAGATGATCCCTTTATATTTAAACCTCCCGAACCTTGAAATCAAAACCTTCCGAAACTTTGTTTATCCCTTCGTAAAAAACGGCTTTTATCCGGAAACCAGGGGGGAACCTTTTATCCCAAAGGTCCTTTTGGAGATAGACATAAGCTCCCCAGTAGAAGATATAAGTTTTACCGTAATAAAGGCGGATACAATAAGCCTATCAACTTATATCCTTCCCTCGCCGGGTTTTATACCAACGGACGGGCGGGAAATTGATATCCCAAATTTTGAATATAGGGGTGAGTATGGAAACTTTGGGGTTTTGTCTTGGAGATACGCAAAGGGTAAGATTTTTGTTCTCGTTTCTGCATTCAAGTACCAGCCGGATAGGGGGA
>Ga0209670_100697_pt1 | contig 18444 bp, 20 predicted proteins | sample PerSpoBPS_BMetaG_FD_184741 | JGI IMG/M metagenome (GOLD analysis project Ga0209670, IMG submission 184741) | Thermal spring microbial communities from Yellowstone National Park, Wyoming, USA - Perpetual Spouter B (PS_B) MetaG (SPAdes) (version 3) | ecosystem: Environmental > Aquatic > Thermal...
TCGGGCGGCAGAACCCTCACCGACCTCCTATCGTAATCCACAAGCGGCCTAGCCACCAGGGAATAGTCCTCGATGGACTTGGCGCACTCGTCGCAGTAGTTGCTGGTAATGCCTGTCCTCCCGCAGACCCGGCAGAACCCTCCGCCAGGAGCGGGGGTCCCGCACGGCCTCCCCTTCAGGGCCGTCACACCCGTTAGGGGGGCCTCGGCCCCGCACCTGACGCATCGCAGCCTGCTGACCTCGCCGCCAGCAACCTCAACCAGCTCGTGGCCGAAGAGCCTGTAGACCCCCTCACCGGCTGGCTCGGGAGCCACAGCCTCCGCGGCCACCTCCTCAACCTCAGCGGGCTCCTCCTCAAGCCTCAACTGCCTAGGCTCTCCAAGCCTCTCATCCTCAGACACCTCCTCCCCAGACTCCTCAGCCGTCTTCTCCAAGCCCTCGACCTCAACCTGCTCCACTACCTCCTCTACCTCCTCGCGCGGCGGCTCCCGGGAACTGCCCGGCCCCATCAATCTAGCCTACTCAGGTTGGGAGCCCTACCCGGGCTTGGGGTCGGCCGGAGCCTATGGGCTCCCGGACAACCACCGCCTCCTCCAAAGCCTCTCCCCGGCCAGGCTCCCCGGAACTGTCCGGCCCGACGCGCAATCCCGCGTCGGGGGAGTATATGTATGGCAGGACCAGTCTACCGATCGAGACAAGCCCTACCAAGGGCCTCTGGACTCCGGCGGAGCCTCGGCCACCTCCTCAGCCTCCTCCTCGTCCTCAAGTCTCAGACTCAGAGTGGTCTCCTCGGCCCTCAGCGACTCCTCCACCTGCGGCTCAGCGGTAGCCACCACCTCCGTAGCAGTCCTCTGCTCCACCCTAGCCTCAGACGGAACCCCGATAATCTTCAGAGGCCTAGGCCTCCTAGCAGCGTATAGCCTCCCGTTGTAGAAGGCGATGACTCCCCTCCTAGCCTTACCAGTCCTAGGCTCTATGGCCATCTCCGCTATGTCCCTCGGTAGGTTATGTGTCGCCGTGCTTATGACGGCGGCCACGTCCCTCGGCATGTGCCGCGGTAGCTGCTCGGGGTCGGGGGAGACCAGGACGACCCCAACCCCATACCCCCTCAGCTCGTTCACAATCCTCTCACCCATCGAAGGAAGCTCGTCTAGCCTCCTAGGCCTAACGTAGTTCTGAGCCTCCTCAGCTATCACCAGCGTCCTAAGCCTATCCCCCATGTCAGCCCTAGTCGCCCTCCGATAGAGGGTCGTCAGGACATAGTTGGCGTAGAGAGTCTTCAGGTATATGCTCGGCAGGCCCCCTATGTCGTAGACTACGACCCGGGAGCTGCCGTCAACGCTCTCGTCCCTCCTCTCCTCGTCCACCAGGAGGACGAAGAGCCTCCGTATCAGCGCCAGATACATGTTGGATTCCGCGTATCTGCCCTCCTTCAGCGCTATCTCCGCATGCCTCTCCAGCACCCTGACGATCTTCTCCGTCGTCGGGACCCCCCTCCCATACTCCTCCACAAGGACCTTCAGGAGGAGCAGGGATGAGGGCGGAGTGATGTCTATCACGTCCCTACCCATCTCCCGGATCAGCTCCACAGTGACCAGCGCCTTCTCCCGGGCCGACTCACCCGGGACATCCCAAACGTTCCGTATGCTTTGTGGCCTAATTCTACCTCTCTGTTTTCTTCTTTTGTTTGTCAGATCTTATCTCGTATGCATGTTTATTAGTGTGTTGTATATGTATGCTTTTGTCTTCAGCTCTCTTTCTATGTTTTCTATGTTTCTAGACATGCAGTATTCTCCGTATGGTCTTTTGTATGTTGAGAGTGCTGTCTCTACGGCCCATCTCCTACCATAGCCCATAAACATACTCCACCCCCTCTCACCAAACATCTTGAGTATAGCTGCTGATATTCTCCTCTCCGGAGGACCCCTATCAGTCCTGGCATTAGCCCTAGGCTTTATAATCGGTCCTACACCATCCCCCTGAGAAGTATGTATGAATTCCCTGTATCGTATGCGCCATCCATGAACGCCTCTGCAACATCCCTACTCATTGAGGCATCCTTTAATAGCCTTGGAAGAACCTCAGAATCATATACATCGTCCATAGTTACATCCATAGATATAGCCTCCTTTGTATTGGTGTCTACTGCGAAGTGTATCTTAATGTACCTCTTTCTCTTACCGTACACCCTCTCAACCCACCCACCACACCTACACACCCCAACACCACTAGAGTCAACAGCTATAGATACAGGCCCATCATAGCTCCTTAGAGACATGTATGGCCTTAGGTCAAGCCTTAGGATACGCCTCCTAAGCCATGAGTAGTCTACCGGTGGTAGTCTAGGTATGAGTCTGTGTAGGGCCCTAGTGAAACCCTCAAGCTGCCTATACGGCATACCGAAAAGATACCTCACAACAGCAAGAAAAACAACATACATATAGGTAACCCTATAAGGCCTACCAACCTTACCACAATTCAAAACACTTAACTCAAGATCATATCTCTCAAGGAAGTCAAGGCTTAGAAGAAGCTCACCACGCCTAATAAGCCTCTCATCAACACACCTCCAACACATAAAAAGACAACAAAAACATAGAGGATTTAAAAATTAAGCCACAAAGCAGTTATTTGGACACTATCTGGACATTATCGGTAAGCTTAATTAAGAAGTGCAATACTTTTAATACTCCGAGGTATGGGATCTGAACCTAAGAAGCAAGATAGACGATCTTTCCTGAAGTATGCAGCTGCAGTTGGGGCTACAGGGATCGTTGTCGGCGGTTTAACATACCTTGCTACACCGAAAGGGACAGTAGCAACCGTCACGGTGCCTGGAGCACCAACAACTGTCACGGTACCAACGACTATTACTGTACCTACGACTATTACTGCTGGATTGGTAGGTGAGTTTGGTAAAGGATATAGTTTTGTTTACATAACGCATGGTGGAGAAGAAAACATATTTTGGAACTCCATTCATCTTGGGATGAGCGAGGCCGCCAAATTAACAGGGGCCGAAGCGGTGATGTACAGGCCTAAAAGAGAGGGAGATCTAGCTCAAGAAGTAGCAAATTTCGAGTCGGCCATAGCTCTGAAACCCGATGGAATAATAGTCCCGATAGCTTATACGGAGCTTCTACCTCTGGTTAAAAAGGCTACTGATGCGGGGATACCAGTACTGGTGGCTAATATTGATGCTCCAAATCCTGAAGATAGGATTAAGGCAGGAGGTTTAGCGTTTATAGGACAAAGCCTGAGACAAGCTGGCTACTTCTTGGCCAAAAATCTCTCTAAATATTTCCCAGAGAAGTCTCACGCACTTATCTTAATGGAAGGACCCGGGCAGGTGTGGGCGGAAGAAAGAGCTGCGGGAATTGCACATTTCTTAAAGGAATATAATTGCACGTATGAGAAGCTCGATGTGAGTTTTGAGCCTGGTGTAGTTGAGTCGCGTACTTCAGCCTACCTTCAAGCCCATCCAGAAACCAAGGCAGTATTTAGTGTAGGTTACATGGCTTACGTAGCCGGAAACATATTACAGAAGATGGGAAAAGGACCGGGAGAGGTGGCAGTTGGCTGCTTCGATCTAGTCCCGCCCGTCATAGACGGAATTAAGTCGGGATACGTGACTATAACTATAGACCAGCAACCCTACTTGCAGGGGTTCCTACCAATAATACAGCTCATTCTAATGAAGAAATACGCCTTAAGCAGTTGGGACGTGAATACAGGAAACGCAATTGTCGACAAAAGCAATGTCGCAACAGTTGAACAACTATCCAAGAAGGGGTACCGGTAATACCATTATGAAAATTTATCAAAATTTTTTCAAGACCCTAAGATTAAAAGAAACGAGTATAGCGGTAATTACCATCTCAACGGTCCTATTCTTCTATTCGCTACAGCCAGTATTTCTGAGTAGCACCAATGTGAACACGCTACTATCCATCACACCTGAGCTTGGCATACCTGCTTTAGGCATCACATTATTAATGATAGCAGGAGAATTCGACCTTTCAATTGGCTCAGTTTTTGGATTTACTCCTCTTCTTGCCGCGGAATTGATGAGCACAGGAATCGAAGCAGAGCTTGCTATAATTTTGGCATTACTATCAAGCAGCCTGATAGGGCTAATTCATGGCTTTATCACAGTGAAAAGCGGAATACCCTCTTTCATTACCACCCTCGGTGGAATGCTGATTTGGCGTGGTGCAGCCCTACTCATAACAGGAGGTCAACCAAGATATTTTCGAATACAAGAACGTATCGCGAATCTGATGACCGGGCCACTATTCCCATTTATTAACGCTCAGTTGTTTTGGTTCATCTCTATTATGACGTTGCTTTGGGTAGTTTTGGAAAGGACTAGATTTGGAAACCACATATATGCTACCGGCGGTAATAGAGATGTAGCCAGATACATGGGAGTCAATACTGATTACGTCAAAATTTTCTGTTTTATCTTATCATCACTTTTGGCGGGTTTCGGCGGGATAATACAATCGATAAGATTAGGTGTAGCTTTACCTAATCAGGGTGATGGATTAGAGTTTGATGCGATAGCGGCAGTAGTTATCGGTGGAACTTCATTAAGGGGTGGTTCTGGCACTATTTTCGGAACTGTGATAGGTGAGTTTCTCGGCAGAATAATAGAAAACGGTTTGGTAATTATTAGAGCGCCCTCATATTACTTCAGACTCTATATTGGCGTTGTAGTTATAGTTGCAGTTATATTAAACTTTTATATAGCGAGAAGAGTTAAAGAGGGGGAGAGACCTTGAGTATGGGAGATGGCCCGCTAGTCAGGATGGTTAATATACATAAATGGTTTGGGAAAATTTACGCCCTCAGGGGTGTTGACTTCTATGTGAACCGTGCTGAAGTAGTAGGTTTAGTTGGAGATAACGGTGCTGGCAAGTCAACATTGATCAAAATATTATCAGGAGTTTATCCTCCAGACATCGGAGAAATCTTTTTTGAGGGGAGAAGGGTATCATTCAAATCACCAAGAGACGCAATCGAACTCGGTATAGAGACGTTGTATCAAGATATAGCTGTAGTTCCCCAAATGGACATTGCTAGAAACTTTTTCTTGGGGAGAGAAATCACAAAACAACTAGGCCCTGTAAAATTACTGAATTTGAAGAAAATGGTGCAGGAATCATTAAAATCTCTTGAAGCAATTGGTCTAAGAATAGCAGATCCCAGAATGCCGGTGGAAAATTTGTCAGGGGGGCAGAGACAGGGAGTTGCCCTAGCTAGAGCCATGTATTTTAAACGGAAACTACTGATATTAGACGAACCTACCAACAACCTTTCTGTCAAGGAGTCTATGAAAGTGCTAGAGTTTGTAAGCCGACTTAAAGAAGAAGGGATATCAAGCATCTTCGTTACTCATAACATTCACCATGTTTATTCCATAGCAGATAGGGTTGTTGTTTTAAGCCACGGGAGGAAAGTAGGTGATTATTTGAAAAATGATACATCGGTTGATGAAATAATACGTATGGTAGTTTCTTCCTAACTACAATTCAGCTTACGATTATAATAGGAAGAAGATGGAAATTGCTATTTGTGCGTTTTTAAAAGCAAGGAAAAGTTATGATTGAAGCAGAACACACTATATATGACATGGGCAGAATGCATATCTAGACTCAGGTACCATGGGGAACCACTCAACTCTATTTGGATCATTGACATAAGAGTAGTCTTTTAGTTCTTGATAAAGAAGTTGATATTTATCAACTTTTGAATGATCAATCTCTACGCCTAGGCCTGGCTTGTCTGGCACGCGTATGCATCCACTCTTAATTTCTACTTTTTCTTTTACTACATCGTCTAAAAGATGCATATAGTGAGTATCTATAGCTGTAGCTAGCTGGGGAGTCGATGCGGCTGCATGCACCATAGCGGTAAGACCGATACCAAGTTCGCCGGGACTATGCATACCTAGCGTAAAACCTAACACGCTACAGACTCGCCCTAACTGTTGATACCCTCTAACCCCCCACCACCAGTGAGGATCACCTAAAATTATGTCGACCGCTTGCAACTCATGCGCCGCAACGATATCTTCAAATCTTGTGACAGACGTATTTGTCGCTAAAGGAATTTTAGTGAAATTGCGAAGCCTGGCCATATTACCTAACTCCCATACTGGATCCTCTAAATACTCAACCCTCACTCCGTGCAACTCCATGTTTCTCGCAAAATGGGCGGCATCCATAATGTTCCACGCTCCATTCGGATCTACTCTGAAGAGTGTTCTGGGAAGATCGTCGTTTAACACTTTTAAAACATCAATATCATGCATAGGGCAGAAAACTCCCCCCTTGAGTTTGAAGACTCTGAATCCGTATTTTTCTCTCCACCTCTGTGCTAGTTTAGATATTTCTTCAGGCGTAGTTTCACCGCCGCGGCCCTCTCTCTCGTATCTAGGGAAGATGTATCCAGAGACTTCAATGGTATCTTTAACTTTCCCGCCAAGTAGAGAATGAACTGGAACACCAAGTACTTTCCCTTGAAGATCTAACAACGCTGTCTCTAATGCGAACCAGATCTGTGGCAAGAGTTGATTATAATAAGTGGCGGCTATTGGTGACGCGAATTTCCACTGAATTTTCTGCAGGTTAAATATGTTCTCCCCTACAATGTTTCGGCATATCGAGTCCAAAAATTGTCTCAGACTAAATCCTCCTCCGCCTATTTCTCCCCAACCTTCTAAACCTGAGCTACCTACTATTTTGATAAGCGTCATCGTAAACCATCCTGGATGCACACCGTTACTATGACGGAGCGGTGCTTCTATAGGGACTGCTACTGTGTAAGTTTCAAAACCTTTGATAAGTTCGTTCTGACCCACAAAGTATTGTTGAGCTATAACCGTATTTAAATATTTCGTCCCCCCTCTACAGAATTTTACTAAGGCACGCATCCAGCTGTGATCTAATAAGGCTCAGCTCATAGAATAGAGAACCAGTAGCCCTGCTCTAATTAAATTGGATTATTGTTTTGTTTATGTGATAGTGTCCTGATAAGGTGTTATGTTTAAGGGCTGGTTGATGTGTCTTGTATGCTATGGATGTTGTGGCCTTGGTCTCGAGTTGTTTTATTCGTAATAAAAAAGTAGGGAGGTTAAGGTCCTAGCAGTATTGGACTACATGTTTCATGGTAGCTGTAGGAAGGTCTCCAAGGTCCTTAGCTTGGCTTTGGAGCCTATAAGCAAGTCTGCCGTCCACTACCTCGCCAAGAAGGTATCTGAGATCAGGGTTGCCAGGGAGCCTAGGTATAGGAGGTGTATAGCCGTTGATGAGACCAAGCTACGTGTCAAGAAATCCTACGTATATGTGTGGTCCGCAGTAGATGTGGATTCCAAGGAATTACTGGCTCTGGAGGCGTCTTATGGTAGGAGCAGCCTGAATGCCCTAGCATTCCTGAAGAAGGCCCTTAGGATGTGTACAAACAAGCCGTTGGTATTGGTTGATAAAGGGCCCATGGTATAGATGGGCATTTGAGAGGCTCGGACTAGAGTATAGGCATGAGAGGTTCGGCATGAGGAACAGGGTCGAAAGATTCTTCAGATACCTAAAGGAGAGAACTGTAGTATTCCACCACAAGCTAAGCGCGAGAAACCACGTACAGGGAATCACGAACCTCAAGCTATTCCTAAACCTATTCACACTATACTATCAGGCCGCGAGGACAGGGAGGTGAGCAAAAATGCTTATTTGGACACTATCTCCCCTAACATACTCACCCATTGAATGGTTTACATACTCATGCCTGTACCCTATGCCTTGTAGTATGCTGTATGATGGGAAGCTGTCTGTGTATATCCTTGATCCTGCCTCTATATGCCTTGACGCTATCCTAGCTATAGTCTCACCCCTAACATCCCTAGAGGGTATGTATACCTCATGCCCATCACGGCCTATTATTGTGAATACTGGGATAACGTCCTTATCCCATCCACCCCTACCCCTACCAGCCCTCAAACCCCTACACCTAGGCCCCCTACCTAGAAGTATTATCCTACTGTGGTTGCCCCTACCCTTCAGACCAGCATTCACATAGACCTCATCCACCTCAACATCCCCTGAGACCCTCCAATAACGCCTAACATACCTCTCCACAGCATACATTATCCTCCTGAACGATCTGTATACAGAGCCATAGCTACGCCCAACATCTATGAAGGCCCTCAGGAGGGGGACGTTAAGGCATCCAGACAGATACATTATGAACAGCCCCTCGTAAAGGGGTATCCTAGAATACTCGAAATCAGTACCGCTCTTATCGTTGAAAGTCCTTAAACAGGCCCTACACCTAATACCATCCCCAACCTATAACAGACAGAGAACTACAGTAGACACACCTAACACCATTAGACCACCTAACCTCCCTCAAAAACCTATCAGCAGAGCCCTCAGACATAAATATGGCCAGTCGGTATAGTGGAGACCGGTGGCCTAGTAGTACTCGACAAGCAGTCCAACCTCGCGAATAGAAATAGATGTCCTAAGACAGTATTTAAAACCTTATAATTCTATCCGCCACCTCGATGAGGCTGTTGACAAACCTTCTCTCGGCGAGTGTGACGGAGGCCCCTTTATCCTCTGTGAGCCTTTCACCGCTGTAGGCCGTAACAATCCAGGTCTTGGCCAGACCCAAGGCCTTTAGGAGTTGCCCTGGGTCTCCTACGTGGGCATAAATCGTTGCGTCGTTGATCATCAGCACAGGGGTCGGCTCGGTTAGGTATTTCAAGACAAAGGGCTCCAGAAGGGCCCTGTTCTTAGAGGCGAGGCTGAGCACCTCCTCCGCCGTCTTACCCACCAGCCTGGGAGGGGTCACGTCCCAACTTGTGTAGTAGCGCACCCCCTCCGGGATCTTGCCGATCTCGGAGAGCTTTCCGCCGACCCCCCATGAGCGCGAGGGAGCCATGTCGATTAAAGTAATCTCTCTAGTGTCGCAGGACTCGGCAAGACTGCTCAGAATCCTGAATAGGAGAAAACTCTTCCCCTTCCCGCTCTCGCCCAGTATCAGGGTTCGCCAGCCTAGGAGCGCCTCGACTCCGAGAATCATCATTCCTGCCTACCCACTATCCTCGACATAAGGTCTGGGACTACCCTGTCAAGGACGAGGAGAACGAGATATGCTGCCGCCGATCCGGGGATAGAGCTTGCGGCCCACCCGGACCAGAAGAGAGCCAGAGCTGCGAAAACCTCGCCCCTCCTAACCATCCCGAGAAGCTGCGGGGAGAGGGGGAAGAGCGTGGGGATGAAGGTGGCTAAAACTAGAATCGATATGGTGCCGCCTATAAACACTGTCCCCAGCGGCTCCGCGAAGGCGCAGAGGTATCGGAGCCTCGCGTTCCTAAACCTGCGGGTTAGTCGGTAGGCTAGGCCCACCGTGATGGCTCCCGGGATACCTCCGGGGTAGGCGAAGAACGTCCCTACACCGATCGCTATCCTTAGCGTGCCGACAATCAGCGGAACCATTACCCCCCAGGCAGGACCGAGCAGAACACCAGCGACAACGTTTCCGAAGTGTTGCATGGGCGCGGCCCTAGTGCCGAAGAATGGAAACCAGATATAGAGCGAGGAGATCAAGGTTAGTGTAGAGATCGCAACAACGTAGGAAATCCTCTCACTCATCCTCACCTGAGTCTTCATACCGTCTATCCTTTTCCAAGCCCCCAACTTGTCCTCCTCAACGGATTCACCTTTATTATGGCAACCTCGCCCTCGCCCCACTTATCCCTCCTCGCCCATAGAAACTTCTTGAAAAACTCCTGCGAAATACTCCTAAACTCATCCCCCATCGTAATCACCTCGGCCTCACCACTAACCAATACTGCCTTGTTGGGCTTATACTGGTCGACTAGTAGGGCGATCCTCTTGTCCCGCATCAAGTTCTTCACCTTCTTCGTCTCTAGGTCAGAGACTATGTAGAAGAACCCGTCCTTGAAAATATAGCAGACGGGGACCAAGTGGGGCGAGTTGTCCTCAGAGATTGTTGCTATCCTGCAGAGCTCGTTTGACTCCAGAAACCTCTTCTCCCTAGGAGTAAACATCTCAGCCCAGAGGAGTGGCCGCATAGCCGCGATATATTCATTACACCCCACTTGTGGCCTCTCGGACCTGTGAAGGAAGGCATAGAGCACCCTCTCCGTTGCTTTAGACAATTCTTGCGCTGGGCACGTAATACGCGTAGTCTTATATGCAGGCTGCGCCATCTATGCCCGGATTGCCCAATTCGAGCTACGACGATAGGGCGCGGGCTCTCAGGGAGGATTTCCCAATATTCAAAAGGCGAGTCTCCGGTCGGCCCCTCATATACCTCGATAACGCGGCTACAAGCCAGAAGCCCCGTCAAGTCATCGAGGCCATAAACCACTTCTACTCTAACGTCAACTCAAACGTCCATCGGGGCGTGTACGAGCTCTCAATCGTGGCCACGGAGCTGTTCGAGGATACTAGGCGAAGAATAGCGCAATTCGTGGGCGCCAAGAGCTGGAGAGAGGTAGTATTTACGAGGGGGACGACAGAGGCGATAAACTTGGTCGCCTATTCATACGCCCTGCGAAAGATCAGGAGGGGGGGCAAAATCGTGATTACTGAGATGGAGCACCACAGCAACATAGTTCCTTGGCAACTGATAAGTGGTCTGAGGGACTTGAGGGTCGAGGCGATCCCTATCAGCCCCGAGGGCTATCTCGAGATGGATAAGGCGGAGAAAATCCTCAAGGGCTGCGACCTACTCGCCTTCGTTCATGCCTCCAACGTCCTCGGAACAATTAACCCAGCGCGGGAACTTACAATGATGGCGAAAGAGCAGGGCGCCGTGGTCCTGGTGGATGGAGCCCAGAGCGTGCCCCATATGCCCATCAACTTTCAAGAAATAGGGTGCGACTTCCTCGCATTCTCAGGGCACAAGATGCTAGGACCCATGGGCTCCGGCTGCCTCATAGGCCGCGAGGAAATTCTCGACGAGATGGACCCCTTCATGGGCGGTGGAGAAATGATCAGGGAGGTCCATCTGAGCGGGTCAAAGTGGAACGAGGTTCCCTGGAAGTTTGAGGCTGGGACGCCGAGCGTCGCCGACGTGGTGGGGCTGGGCGAGGCCGTCAAGTATCTGAGTCGCCTCACGATGGAGTGGGTTAGGGGGCGCGAGGAGAGCCTCGTCGAGACCGCGATGGCGGAGCTCTCTGCTGTCCCGAAGATTAGGATAGTGGGGCCGGAGTCCCCTAAGATGAGATGCGGCCTAATATCGTTCACACTCGCGGACATCCATCCCCACGACCTCGCTGAGTATCTTGACCGTTATCACGGCATAGCGGTTAGGGCGGGACACCACTGCGCCATGCCTATTCACACAAAGCTGGGCCTAACCGCCACAACGCGCGCAAGCTTCTATATCTACAACACAAGTGACGAGGTCGCGAGTCTTGCAGAGGCCCTGAGGTCGGCTCTAAAATACTTCGGAGCCTAAATATCCACCGTAAACATTGTGGTTGTCGAGTTCATATTGATCTCTGTTAGGAGCCAGAGCTTCCTGAAGTAGGAGTTGAAGAAGTCATGCCTCGCCTCGGCGGCCACCCCCACAATTACGTCGTAAATCCCAAAGATCTCGTAGGCCTCAAGGACGTGATCGATGGTCTGGAGGAAACGGTCCCAGAGCCGTGGGGCGGCAGGCCGCCTAATCTTGATGAAGGTGTAGGCGCACTTCTTACGGCTCGTGCTTTCAGGCCTCTCAAAGTTTAGGCCGGCGCTGTTCACAATCAAGGTATTCGTGTCTACGACGCCGTTGTGGTATAGGTTGTCGAGAACTGTGTTAATCTGGGGGAGATTCTCAACCTCCACCTTAGCTATGATGTCGGCGGTCCCAAAGATAAGGTATGCCTCCTTCACGAACTGAGTCTGGCGCGTCGCCTCTAGACACTGGATCAGCTGACTCCTAGTGCCGACGGTACCCAAGATATATGCTTTCACGACCCGTACCTCGCACAGGATCCTTTTTAAGCCTTATTCATCAGTCGCATATGTGGCACGAGTCTATGTCGAGGACCGGCTCAAGGTTCTTATGAGCTATGCAAAGCACTCTTTCTCTCCGTATCCTCTGGAGCCCCCTGTTGAACCTCGCCATTACTGATAAGTGGTCCTCCCCACGGAGTATGGCTTCCACCACATCCATGGCCACTTCCTTCACCACGGGGTGCTCTGCAAGCTCCCTCATACGCCCCCGCGCCATCCTAAGATAATTGCTCACGGAAGGCTGGGTTATTCCTAGAACCTTAGCGGCCCTTTTCTGGTGAAAGCCATGCTCCCTAACTAGCAGCGTGACTATAGCCGCCCTTAAAACTGGGACTACGGCCCGCGACTCGACCTCCGAGGGAAGTATCATCAGCTGATAAGAAGCCTCGGAGACTGTATAATAAATCTTATTCCTGTTTAGCGGCGTGATTAACGAGGCTTTGACCCAAGACTACATTACTTCCCACTATGAATAGTTGAAAAATTCTTATATAGGCAAACCCGGACCAACAGGCCGAAGACCATGGCTGTAATAACTGAGGCGGCAAAAAACGAGGCAGCCTCCATACTTAGGGAAAAGCTTGTGACAAAGACAAGGAGCATCTGCCCCGAGTGCAACCAGGTCCTCCCCGCAGACGTGGTGGAAATAGACAACAAGATATACATCAAGAAGACGTGCCCCCTACACGGCGAGTTCGACGAGCTGTACTTCGGCGACGCCGCAATGTACTACAAGTTCGCGTCGTGGCTGAAGGATGGGAAGGGAACGGGAAACCCCGACGTAGAATCCGCCAAAAGCGTATGCCCCTACAACTGTGGGCTGTGCAGCTCACACCTCAGCCACACCGGCCTCGCAAACCTCGTGATCACAAATAGGTGTGACCTGCACTGCTGGTACTGCTTCTTCTACGCCGAGAAGGCGGGCTACATCTACGAGCCCACGCTCGACCAGATCAGGGAGATGGCACTCAACCTGAAGGCCGAGAGGCCCGTGCCTGGCAACTCGATTCAAATAACTGGCGGCGAGCCGACGCTCAGGGACGATCTACCCGAGATAATCCGCGTACTGAAAGAGGTTGGGGTCGACCACATACAGCTCAACACTAACGGAATCAGGCTCTCAAGAGACTTCGAGTATTTCAAGAGGATAAAGGAGGCCGGCGTGAGCAACCTCTACATGAGCTTCGACGGAGTAACACCTAGGACGAACCCGAAGAACCACTGGGAGGTCCCTGGGGTCCTAGAGAACGCCAGGAAGCTGGGCGTAGGCATAGTCCTTGTACCCACCGTGATAAAGAGCGTTAACGACCACGAGCTCGGAGACATAATCCGCTTCGGCTTCAACAACATAGATGTGGTCAGGGCCGTCAACTTCCAGCCCGTCTCGCTAACCGGAAGGATGCCGAAGAAGGAGAGGGAAAAGTACAGGATCACGATCCCCGACTGCATAATCAGGATAGAGGAGCAGACAAACGGCGAGATACCGAGGGACGCATGGTTCCCGGTCCCCGCCTGCACGCCGTTAACAAACTTCATCGAAGCCCTCACACGCTCACCAAAATACGAGCTCACCATCCACTTCGCATGTGGCGCAGGTACCTACGTATTCAAGTCGGGCAACAGGATGCTGCCAATAACCGAGTTCGTGGACGTGGAGGGACTAATCAAGTACCTACAAGACAAGGCCGAGGAGATCGAGCTTGGAAGAAGCAGGGTATGGGTCGGCCTCAAGGTCCTATCCAACATCAACAAGTTCATAAGGAAAGAGAAGCAGCCCGAGGGAATGAACCTAGCAAGAATGCTCTTCAACATAATAGTAAGACACGACTACAAGAGCGTGGGAGACTGGCACAGAAAATCGCTCTTCCTCGGGATGATGCACTTTATGGATTGTTATAATCATGACGAGGAGCGCTTGCGGCGTTGCGACATCCACTACCTGACGCCCGACGGCCGGATCATACCGTTCTGCAGCTTCAACGTTATACCGCAGTGGTACAGGGACAGGATCCAAGCGATATTCGGGATATCGATCGAGGAGTGGGAGAAGAGAACGGGACGCAAGCTCAGCGACGACTTCTATAAGAGAAAGCTACCGGTGAAGACCGCATCGACCAAGACTGCTGGGTTCGGAGGAGCTGGGGAAATCCCAGTGATTCAAGGAGGTTCTGGAAAAGCGGAAAGTTACTGCGCATCATGCGGTCACAGCTCCTAATGGCTTTCATTTCCATTTTGTGCGACGTCTTCAATTTATTTCATTAATTCTTTGAGTAGTCCCGTTAATCGTTATCCATTCAGTTATAGCATGGAGAAAGCTTCCACCTCTATCTTTCTGAATATCTGCTTAACTTCGTTTACGCATTCTTCCAATGTTAATTCAGGATTTAGTTCTATTGACAAGTGGGCTTCGGCTACTTCTATGTCGTAGCGCCAACCATACTCTTTCTTTATTTTTACTCGCGGATCCAATTCCGGCGCCATCTCTAGAGCTTTGAAGTATGCTTCTAAGAATTTGAGTACGCTCACGAATCTTCCACTTAGTCTTATTTTGAGATATTTTCTTGGTTTAAATTGAAATATCCACACCCAAACATATCCATTTTTATTGTAATATATCTCTGTATTCAACACCGTATAGCATATAGGTTCATAATAATCTTTTTTTCTATATTTGACTATCTGTAATGAAACCTCATCAGGAATCTCCTTGGATTTAATGCCTCTAACCTTATCTATCTCAACAATAAAAATTCCATCTCCTATACTTTCATAAACAGTTCTGCCAATCCGGATTTTGAGAGGATAGTTCTCATTATCTCGTTCTATCACTTTAATTCGAGCAGCCAATACACCTCACTTTTCAGTAGCTGGTTGACGACAATATTAAAAGATAATAGTACGTAAGTCCATAGGAGGGCGGTTTGGGCCCTATGAGGTCTCGTGTCCCGCATTAAACCGCAGTCCATTTTGTGCTGCACCACGTAAAAGTAGAGCTCGGCTCTCTTTCTGCCAATGAATACAGACTTCTTGGCTATTTCGTCCAATCGGTCCTTGACGGCTTTGCTTACGGACCACCTCAACGGCTTATTGGTGCTGTTGGTCAGCAACCTTAGCGCCCAAATTCTGTAGCTCTCTTTCAGTGGGTGTGGTATTTGTCCTAGCCATCTAAGCATATGGTACACTTCATCCTTCCAGTAGATCATGACCCTTAGCTCTGGGATTTTTGATTCGTATAGTCGCCCAAAGCTATCCATATGCTGCTCAGGTGGCTTGTTAACGTGAGTGACGCTCGTGTGATAACCTCGCCTCTCCAACACTTGCCTTACATCGTCTACCAACTGCTTGTTCGTGTTGGTAATCGGAACGACTAAAAATTTTGTCGTGGGGTTAACCGTCCTATCTTTATTTGCGGCCTCCCACGTAATGTACCCCTCGCACGCCAGCATCGTCGCGAGGTAGGCCCTCAGCTCCTCATCCGTCCTCACAAAATCAGGTATCCGCATGTCTCTCTTGCACTCAAGGAGGAAATCCCAGTCCTTCAAATCGAGCCGTATTATCAGCTGCCACTCGTAATAATTCTCCGTGAACTTCCTCGCGCCCAACGCTATGGTGCCATGACCCTCGAAGATTTTGGCGACCGTCCTAGCGTACGCCTCGTACGGAGTGTTCAATACCACCTCGACCATCGTCCTTCCCTTCACTCGAACGGCTGCGTCGCCTTGGACCAAAGCCGCCGCCATCGCCATCTGCACCGTGTCCCTCGGCGGCCTCCTCGGGCCCCTCAGCGTGGCCATGCGCACCGCCTCCTCCGGCCTCCTCAGCTTTACGCCGACCTCGAAGAACCTGTTCCTCAGCGTCTCCTCGTCTATCTTGTACTGCGGCTCGACCAGCGCGTTGATCGCGTCGCAGACACCCCCGTAGCTGTAGCCCATCTCGTAGAGCATCGCCGCGGCTCCGAGGTACGGCGGCGGGTAGACGATCCGCTTCCTCCCTGTCCTCTTGGGCATCGGCAGCCTTGCCCTCAGCTCGGCGTCCCTTTCCTCTACCCTCCGCATCTCCTCCTCGAGCAGCCTCCTCAAAGTTAGGTGCGCGTCGACCTTCGGGATCATCTCACCGTCGGCCAGCTTCTCGTCGGATCCCGCCGGCCGGACAGGATACCAGACCGTAGATTCCCCTCCGGGGCTCATGGACCCCTCTCTGACGATGGTGAGGGGTGCCGCCTTCTCGGCGGCGATAGCCCGGAGGGTGTCGGGACCGGCCGGCGGGGCCTGCGCGGCCACGGGCGTCCGTGTCCGCCCGTGAGCGAGCAGGGTCGTCTGTGCGGCCCAGACGGGTGACACCAGCTGCCACGGCAGCACGGGGCCGCTCTGCCCAGCCGGACGCCCCCACCATACACCCGTCCACCGATCTAACTGGACGGTCCCTTTAGTTAAAAGGGGAATAAAAAATGGTGGGTGGCACAGTTGTCCGGCCGGACGGGAAGTCATCAGGGGTTTTCCGCCTTCTTCCTCTTGGTCTGCCCCCGCCCTCCTCCTTATGGATACGGATATGGATGCCACTAACATGTCGAAGACATCACATAACCCACTCACCTCACGTGACTGTGACAGGTGAGGCACCTCGCCTCGCCCTCGGGTCTTCCCTCAAACTCTCAGCGGCCAGTCTGAGCGCTTCCCTCACCATTCGTCCGCGTTCCGAAAGTCTCGGTATACCTTTAGTATTCTCGATCAGGCGCAAGCTCTTCATCCTATTGAGTACCCGTGGCTTAGCTAGCTTTTGATAACGCTGAGCGTACTTTTCAAATTTTAGAGGGTGTTTTCCGAGAATCCAAATCAAGATGGCGTCTTGTCTCCTCAAATACTCCAAATGGTCTTGATAGATGACACGATCAGTAACGATACCGCGATTCAGCAATTTAATTGCTCTCATTACTATTTTTGTGCCGCTTGCCGGATCTTCGAGGAGCTTTATGATACCCAAGGAGTTGGCATTTTCTACTCTTTTCTGTCCGTTTCCATCGACAGATTGTTTACATCTGTGATCCGTGTTAATATAATTCTTAGCTGTAAACGATGTTGTAGTGATATCAACATACTTTTGTGGATACGCTTGCGGTCCGAAAATTTTCTGAATGGACTGTTCGGCCATATTGGTTCGATTCGGGTCGTCATGTTTCATCACCTTTTCGTTGAAAATTGAAGTTGGTGCACTTCTCTTATTGATTAAATAGTTTGATCTCACATTTGACGAGATATTCGAGCTATCTGATTCGATTGAAGATCGGTATTGGTCTAGTGCGCACCATGCCAATTGTGACCACGTATCAGTAGTGATGAGAGTCCAATCTCTGTCGGAGCGATTAATCGTTGGGCCTCCGGGATCTTCATATCGATCGCGTTTACCGCCTTTACGGTATCGTCTGAATAAAGCAGGCACCGACTCCTCTATGAGACCTAGCGCTATTACAACGTTAATCAGTCCAATAGATATAGCAAGCCAATTAATCATGATGTATGGAACGTTATTTGATAGATTTGCATTAAGAGGTGGCCAGAGCTTTGCTACGAAGTACAACGCTACAGGGGCTAACCCTCCTATGGCGAACGCTAGCCTTATTACGCGGCTCTGAATTTCTTTCTCGACCCCCCTATTTACCAGATAAGCGATAATAACGATGTTGGACAGCAACAGCACGACCGCGACAGCCAAATACGTCGTAAGTAGGTCGCCACTCCCTACGCTCTGGCTCGCGTCGCACTGCCTGCTCGCATCGGTCGTAGCCCACGGGGTCAGCTTCCACTCGGAGCAGTTGGTGCTCGGCATCCGAAGTCTCTGCATGATAGTGTCCAAATAAGGCTTTAAATACTGTCTTGGGGCGTCTATTTCTACTCGCGAGGTTATTTCAGGAGAGCCCCAGCTATATAAAACCCGTTATTTGGACGCTACCTAATGTTTTAAGGAAAACTTTATTAACTACACAAAGCAAAAATATCATATGCTTTGGAAAGTGCGATCAAAGTTGTATAATATTGGGATAAACGAAGTAAAAATGATGACACGAGCGTTCACGGCCATTATGATTGTCCTGCTGGTATTATCTGCTATCCTACTGGCAACTCCGGTGGTAAGGGCCTCTCCCGCGACCCTTGTAGTTGATGACGATGGTTTCGCGACAGCCACTAATTGCAATGACCCGTTAACTCCTGCATACACATCAATACAGGCTGCCATAAATGCTGCAAGCGACGGTGACGAGATAATCGTCTGCCCCGGCATTTATGCTGAGCAGATTACTATAAGCAAGAATGGTTTGACGGTCAGGTCGTTCGACGGTTCTGCAGTCGACGGCACACCAGACACGGTCATCGCGCCCGGTGAATTAACCCCTGCGGCTGTCGTTATTAGCGGG
>Ga0209670_100700_pt1 | contig 18389 bp, 26 predicted proteins | sample PerSpoBPS_BMetaG_FD_184741 | JGI IMG/M metagenome (GOLD analysis project Ga0209670, IMG submission 184741) | Thermal spring microbial communities from Yellowstone National Park, Wyoming, USA - Perpetual Spouter B (PS_B) MetaG (SPAdes) (version 3) | ecosystem: Environmental > Aquatic > Thermal...
CTGTTAAATGGTCTAGGGAGAGGGTGTTATTTGAAAGGCCTATAGCAAGCTTCCAGGCTGTGAGCTTCCCGCTAGCAGAGCTAGCTGTCGAGCTTGAGGCTGCAAGACTGCTAGTCTATAAATCTGCGTGGATGGCAGATAGGATATATGCGAGGAGGGAGCCTGGGTTAAAGCCGGGGGATTTAGCCTTCTACGCTGCAGCCTCGAAGATGAAAGCTGTGGAGGTAGCATTTAAGATCCTTGAGACAGCCATGAAGACTCTAGGGGCTCTATCCTATACAAAGGAATCTAAGGTGAATAGGGGGTTGCTAGGCGTGCTATCATACCTAGTTGGAGCTGAGGGGGCTCAAAACGTCATGAGGTATATTGTGGCGAGAGAGCTTATAGGGAAGGATTATGTTAAATGATCTTAGCCGGAGCTTAGAGGTCTCACCCTAAACCTACCCTCATGAAAACCCGTTATTAAAACCCTATCTCCTGGTTTAACAGCCTCACAGTTCTCGCACTCCGCATTCCAGAGCTCCCCTTCAACTAATATGATTAACCTAGACCCTGAGACCTCGACGACCGTAGCCTTCCTCCCTATATAAGTTTCTATGCCGACCTTAACCTCCCTCCTATGGACTTCTACGACCTTGTATATGATGAAGGCTGCAACCGCTAATAGGATTAAAGCTATTACCAGTACCTCCTCTAACCCCACTATGTTAATCTTATACGCTATGACTACAGGGGCTAGGAGTAGGATTCCAACGACTAGGAGGTCGTCTAAAATCGCTAATGTAATCTCTGTTAGCTTCATAGCTTTTATCCTCATCTCTTACCCGAGAGTTTTCTAGCCTCCCTCTCAGTCTCCCTTAGTATGACTATATCCCCGATCCTCACAGCCCCCATGACGTTCCTCGTTAATATCCTACCCTTATCCTTACCCTCCAGTATCCTAACCCTAACCTGGGTAACCTCTCCTGTAACACCAGTCCTACCTATTATCTGTATAACCTCAGCCGGGTAACCTATCTCCTCCACCACGCTCCTCTCCTCAGAGCTCAACCTCCTCTAACCCCCCGCCTTTACTAGGCTATTTAAGCCTATTAAGCTCTTACAGTTATAGAGAGTTAGGTGTCTAGGCTTTGCCTAAGGAGAGGGTTTGTAGCTTTTGCGGTAAAACCATAGAGCCGGGGACTGGGATGATGTATGTTACGGTTAAGGGGGAGATATACTGGTTTTGTAGTAGTAAGTGTAGGAAGAGCTTTAGAATGGGCAGAAACCCCGCTAGGCTTTCATGGGTTAAGAGGGTTAGGAAGGTGAGCGAGGTAGCTTAGGGATGCCCCTTGAGAGGACCCTTGTAGTGGTTAAACCAGATGGTGTTAGGAGGGGTTTAGTGGGAGAGGTTATATCGAGGTTTGAGAGGAAAGGGTTTAGATTGAAAGCTCTCAAAATGACCTGGATGACTAGGGAGCAGGCGGAGCAGTTCTACGAGGTTCATAGGGGTAAGCCTTTCTACGAGGAGCTCGTGAAATTCGTTACTAGCGGGCCTGTGGTGGCAATGATCTTAGAGGGTGAGTCTGCAATAAGCGTAGCGAGGATAATGATCGGGGTTACGGATGGTAGGAAAGCACAGCCGGGGACCATTAGGGGGGACTACTCCCTATCGATACTAGAAAACATTGTACACGCTTCCGACTCCGAGGAGTCTTTCTATAGGGAGTATAAGGTGTTATTCAGCGACCTGGAGGTCGTCTCAGATTACTAGTGTGTGAGCGTGCGGAGGGTTTAATTACATAGGTTTCTCAAGTACTTTCTTGATTTTAAGTAGTGGTGTTAGATAGCTCTTATCCCCACTGTTATATTTCACCTCCACTATCTCCTTTAAGGTCATTAGCTCGTCTAGTGATAGCATATCCTGGAATTCCGTTATAAGCTTTGAAGCGTGCTCTGCTGGTACATCAGTGTATACTATGTCACCTTCATCTACATGTCTTCCTACCAGCACTCTCCCCTGTATTGATATTGCTACAGCGGCTCCTGTTCTAGCTTCAGCTAAGCTTCTATCCCTATCCTTTATAGCCATTATCCTCCCCAGTGGTCTCCCAGATGCGTCCATTACGGGGTATCCTGGTTTCACTATGCCCCCTAAAACTTCAACCCCTACTATTGCAGGGTCGCTTCTCCTAAACACATATCCAGGTATTATCCTTACCTTCCCCGGTCTTACGAGGGCCTCTAAAGCTCTAACCCTCTCCTCGCTTTTCTCCCTCCTAACCCACTCCTCGTACTCCTCTAAAAGCCTGTATATTATGTTGTTTGAGAACACCCTAACCCCGGTTCTTGAAGCCTCCTCCTCCGCTTCAGGTAGTATCTTGACGTTAAAGGCTAGTATTACACCTAGGTACTTATCAATTCTAGCTGTTACACTTGCATCTATCACATCACTCCTACTCACATGACCTACATCTGCTATCCTAACCGGGACACCCCTCCTCCTCAAAGCCTCCACTATAGCCTCAAGGGTCCCCAGGGTATCAGCTTTAACTACAACCCCTATGTTATCAGTTCTAATAACTATACCTCCAACCTCCTCTTTAACCAACTCCACGTACTTAGAGTGGTCTCCATCCCCAACCACGTATAGAGGGGAGCCTGCTAGGACATCCTCTAGGCCTTGAGCAGCTATTCTAACACCTGCTGCTGCTACAACCTCTTCTACAAGCATGAACTTAGCCTCTCTAGCCCTAATCTCCTCTAGAGGTCTAGGCATTAACAGTGCTTTAACTGTGGTCACCACAGGCCCACTTTTACCTGCAAGGACTATCACATCACCAACCCTTATAACGCCATCGTAGACAATAGCATCTACTACAGCTCCGAGACCGTGCTGCTCTTTAACCTCTAAGACAACACCCCTAGCAGGCCCCTCAGCGTACCTAAGCCTATCCCTCATATACTGTTGTGTTAAACCAGCTAGTATAGCTAGGAGCTCCGCCACACCCTCACCGGTCCTAGCTGATATAGGGACTACCGCGACCTTCTTCGTGTAATCCTTTATCCTAGTGAAGAGCTCCGATGGGACCCCCTTCTCGTAGAGCTTCCCAATTATATCGTAGACCCTCCTCTCAAGCTCCCCTCTAACCCTTTCATCCTGCTTCTGGAAGCTGAATATAAACGGTGTATCCGGGTTAGGCTTCCAACCTGGAATCCTATCTATCTTGTTAGCAGCCACTATGAAGGGAGTCCTCCTAGACCTTAGAAGTTCTAAGGCCTCATAGGTTTGCGGTTGAGGCCCCTCCATAACATCTACGACTAGTATAGCGAAGTCAGCAACACTACCACCCCTCCTCCTAAGATTCGAGAACAGCTCGTGACCCGGAGTGTCTATGAAGAGTAGGCCTGGTATAACGAGCTTAACAGGGACAATCTTCTTAAGAGGCTCAGCTATAGACTCTATAACATCTGCTGGGACCAAGCTAGCCCCAATATGCTGGGTCATACCCCCAGCTTCCCTAACAGCTATAGCCGTCTTCCTAATCTTATCAAGCAACGTAGTCTTACCGTGATCCACATGCCCTAAAACCACTACTATAGGCTGTCTAAGCTTCCTAACCTCACCAAACCCCATGATAGCCCCCACCTTTACATGTTGGAAGAAAGCCTAATAGCTATAACCATAGTCTACCCTAGAATGAAGGGGCTTCTGGCCGTCTCCACCTTATCTAAGTAGATCTCAAGCCTAGCTATGTTTATAAGGTTTACTCCTAGTGGAGCGTACTAGGGTTGTTCGAATGGCTAGTAAGGAGAGGCCTCCTCTAAGGGTGGTTATATCGGATCCCAAGGCTAAGGGTGATGTGATTAGAGTTAAGGTTAGGGGTGTCCAGGATATTCCCTATAGTGATTCTATGAGGAAGAGTAAGGAGCAGGAGAGGGTGGAGCTCCCGCTAGCTAAGGTTAGTAGGGGGGTGTTTGAGAGGCTTGGCCTAGGGGAGGTTGGAGTTATGACTTTGAGGTTTAAGGTTGAGGGGAGGAAGGTTAAGATTCCGTTTAGGGTTGAGGTTAGCGATGCTGTGTCCGAGGGGGAGGTTTGGGTTAGCGAGGCTCTACTACTAGAGGCTATAGGGTCTAGTGAGGGTGAAGCTGAGGCTTTCAGGGCTATGTCGTGGCAGGTGGCTGTTGGCGATGATGTTGCTACGAGGATTGCCGGTCTTGAGATAGGAGATTATGTTGATGGAAGCCTTGTTGGATTGAAGGGGTTGAGGCTTAAGGTAGCCGGGGGTGTTGACGCTACAGGAATACCCATGCATCCAGGCGTCCCGGGTACGGGTAGGTGGAGTATACTGCTTTCAGGGCCTCCAGGCTTTAGACCTAGGAGGGAGGGTGAGAGGGTTAGGAAGAGTGTTAGAGGTCGCATGATACCAGATCCTAGAGCTGAGAGGAGGAAGACTAGCTTAGCTCAGCTTAACCTAGTTATAGCTTATGAGGGCTGAGGTTTTGAAGGTGGAGAAGTACCCGGAGGTTAACATAGGGGTTGTAGGGCATGTAGATCACGGTAAGACTACGTTGGTTCAAGCTCTCACAGGAATCTGGACTATGAGGCATAGTGAGGAGATAAGGAAGGCTATGACTATAAAGCTTGGATACGCTGATGGAGAGGTGTGGGTTTGCAGGGGTTGCGGTTACCCTGAAATGTACACCCCGGAGCCTGTGTGTGAGTGTAAGCCTGGGGCGAAGCCAGAGCTAGTTAGAAGACTCTCATTTGTAGATGCACCAGGCCATGAAACCCTTATGACTGTTATGCTCTCAGGAGCCGCTGTCATGGATGGAGCTATATTGGTGATAGCCGCTAACGAGCCGTGCCCCCAGCCTCAGACGAGAGAGCATCTGGTTGCCTTAGAGATACTTGGTATCAAGAACATTATTGTAGCACAGAATAAAGTTGATGTTGTAACACCTGAGAGGGCTAGGGAGAGTTACGAGGAGATAGAGAGATTCCTTGAGGGGACTATAGCGGAGGGCGCTCCCGTAATCCCTGTGAGCGCTCTTAAGAGGGTTAATGTTGATGCCCTCCTAGCTGCAATAGAAGAGTATATACCGACACCTGAGAGGGATTTAGATAAGCCTCCTTTAATGTACGTGCTTAGAAGCTTTGATGTCAACAAGCCTGGAACGCTACCAGAGAAGCTTGTAGGAGGTGTTCTAGGAGGCTCTGTTATACAGGGTAGGTTTAGGGTGGGCGATGAGATTGAGATAAGACCGGGGTTGCAGGTTAGGAGGAGGGATGGAAGTATAGGCTACGAGCCTGTAGTAACCAGGATTGAAGGGCTTAGGTATGGCAGCCTTGAGGTTGACGAGGCGAGGCCCGGAGGGCTTGTAGCTATAGCTACCACTCTCGACCCTTCGATAACAAAGGCTGATAACATGGTTGGAAACATAGCTGGTAAGCCAGGCCAGCTACCACCTGAGTATACGAGCTTAACCATAGAGTACAGCCTCTTCGAAACACTCGTTGGCACCCGGGGAGAGGTTAGGGTCGAGCCTCTGAAGCCCAGGGAGCAGCTACTACTCTCCATAGGCCCGTCGACAGTCCCAGCCCTCGTAAAAGGGGTTAGGAGGGGTGTCTTAGACGTTGACCTGGCGAGGCCTGTGGTGTCATGGAGGGGTGCTAAGGTAGCTATTAGTAGGAAGGTTGTAGGTAGATGGAGGCTGATAGGCTGGGGGGTTGTGAGGGTTTAATCGTAGTACTGGATACAAGCATAGTACTCGATATAGCCCGGGGGACTATACCCTTATCCTCCATAGATGGTGTAATAGCTGGCTCCTATAAGCTGGTCACGGTTAAAGGGGTTCTAGAGGAGCTCTCTAGGATAGCAGAGGGTGGGGGGTTGAGATCTAGGATAGCTAGGAGGGCGTTGAACCTCGTAGAGGAGGTGGGTGTAGTTGTGCTAGGTGAGGTGGAAGGCGGGGTCGATGACGCTATAGTGGCTTTAGCTCTAAGTCTGAAGAGTAGGTGTAGGGTTATAGTGGCTACGAACGATAGGGTTCTTAGGAGGCGTTTGAGGAGAATAGGGGTTCCAACAATGTATTATAGGAGAGCTAGAGGGGGGTTGGAGGTTGACTGGCACCCTGTATTCTAATGAAACCTTTTAAACCCCAGGCTTTAAATAGCACATTTGACCAGAGGGTTTAGCACGGATATAGTGGTGTCCGGTATTGTATGTTGAGTTCGAGGTTGAGGAGTGGGTTGGGATTCCACCAGCTAAGGTCTACACTGGAGAGGATCTAGACTCCATAGTATTAGACATACTTAGGGATAGGCTTGAAGGCATATACGATCCAGGACTCGGGGTTATCATAGCCGTTGTGGACGCCAGGATTGTTGGTGATGGTGTAATACTACCGATATCAGGTGATCCCAACATATACTTCCCCGTACGCTACAAGGTACTATCATTCGAGCCCCTCGTACAGGAGGTTGTTAAGGGTGTAGTGAGAGATGTTAGGGAGCAGGGTTTATACGTGGACCTCGGCCCCGTGGACGGCTTCGTCTTCAGAGGCCAGATCTTAGATGAAAGCCTTGAAATGCTCCCTGATAGGAGGGGGTTTAGGTCTACTGAGACTGGGAAGGTTGTGGAGATAGGGGATGTGGTTAGAGCTAGGATAACACAGGTCTCCAGGCCTACAACTAGCAATATAAGGGCTTTAAGGATAGGGATGACTATGAGGCAACCGTACCTTGGCAAGGAGGAGTGGTTTAAGAGGTAGAGGTGTAATGCTATGCCCGCTAGGAGAGCTCCTTCTAAGAAGCCTTCTTTAAAAGCTTGTAGTGATTGTGGAACCCTCAACCCCAGGGATGCCCAGGTATGTTCTAATTGCGGCTCCTCAAGGCTAACCGAGGACTGGGAGGGCATGGTTGTCATAATAAGCCCCTCCAATAGTAGGGTTGGAGCTCACGTAGGGTTGTTAAAGCCTATTAAGAGGGCTATAAGGATAGCGGGTAGGATAGTGGTTTGAGGGTGGAATATCTATCGCTAGGCCTCCCTGAGGCTAGGAGGGAGGATTATAGCAGTCCGTGGGGCCCAGTTGTAGTTGGAAGCTTGGAAGGCTACGTTAGCGGAGTTAAGGGGCTTGTATGCGTAGGCGATGTGGTTTCAAGGTACTGTCTAGACCTATTAGACCATGTTGAAAGCTTAATCCTAGTCTATGATAGGATTACGAGGAGGGTTGAAGCTCGGGGCGAGCTCGATGTACGGGGGTTTGAGAGGATTGTATTAGTTAATGAGAGAAGCACCGTATCCCTGGAGGTCTACAGAGTATTATGTAACCTCATAGGCTTGAATAAAGTGAGGGTGGTTTTAGAGGTGGTAGGTGAGGAGGATATGATAGCACTCCCAGCCATAGCGTGTCTAAAGAGCGGCTGGGCCGTAGTCTACGGCATACCGGGTGTAGGCGCTTGCATCATCAGATACTCTAATCTAAACACTAGGATAGCTCAAACCAGGTACCTCCAGTTGAAGCCCCGGAGCTCCAGCCAAACGTTGAACCCTAAGTTAAGCTTTTAAATCCTAAACCTTCAAACACACGATAGGGTTTAAATTTGAGCGTGACATCTAAGATACTAAATATTGGTGAGTATAAGGCTGAGGTGGTCTCAGACAGGTATAACCCGCTTATAGGTAGGAGGGAGCTTGTACTAAGAGTAGACCACCCACTTAAACCAACCCCAACCCGCCTGCAGTTAAGGTTTAGCATAGCTAAAGCCTTTAACACAGATGTTGAGAGGGTATACGTTAGAAGTGTTAAAACAGAGTATGGCATGGGGGTTTCGAGGGTTGAAGCCCACATCTACGATAGCGTTGAGAGAGCTCTAGCCTTCGAGCCAAAATACGTTGTGGAGAGGAATGGCGGTGTTAAACCACAACAGTAGGAGAGGTGAGGGTGCTTTTAAACCTCAAACAACCCAGGGGAGGTGGGTCTAGAGTATGCCGGAGAAGGGTGGGAAGGAGCTTAAGACCTATGTGCATAAGCTCTACATAGTTGACACAAAGACTGGCACTATCAAGGTTAAGAATAAGAGATGCCCTAGATGTGGTAGCATAATGGCCCACCACCTTAAACCTACAGAGAGATGGCATTGCGGTAAATGCGGATACACAGAGTTCATCGTTAAAGGTAGGAGGTGAGCTTAGACCATCCAAAGGGGTGGGGTTACAGCCCCAGAGCTCCACCTCCGGAAAGCTGTTGATCCGCTACTACGATTATGCTTTTGGGCTGGGAGGTTTTATGGTAATCGGGGTGAGGATATCGGGCCTCTCAGCTAGCGTGGGTTGGTGGAGGGCCGGGTTATGCTAGTGCTTGGTGTAGAGTCTACCGCTCATAGCTTCGGTGTATCCGTTGTATCCGATAGCCCCCCTTATATCCTATCGGATTCTAGGAGGGTTTACACTCCTAGGGAGGGGGGTATTCTACCTAGGGAGGTGGCGGCTTTCTTCTCTAGGGTTGCAGGTGAGGTTGTTAGGGAGGCTTTGGAGTCTGCTGGTGTTAGGATCGGCGATGTGGATGCTATAGCTGTTGCGCTAGGCCCTGGTATGGGGCCTCAGCTTAGGGTTGGGGCTACAGTTGCTAGGGCTCTTGCAAGCTACTACTCTAAACCACTCGTCCCCGTTAACCATGCTGTAGCCCATGTTGAGATTGCTAGGTTCCTGACGGGGTTGAGGGATCCTATAGTCTTGTACGTTGCTGGTGGTAATACTGCTGTTGTCTCATACTCTGAGGGCCGCTACAGGGTTTTCGGTGAGACTCTCGACATGCCTTTAGGCAACCTCCTAGATACCTTCGCTAGGGAGGTTGGCATAGCCCCACCATATGTTGTTGGCGGTATGCACGCTGTTGATAGGTGTGCTGAGGGGGGTGATTTCATTGAAGGGCTGCCCTACATAGTTAAAGGTCAGGACTCCTCGTTCTCCGGGTTGCTAACAGCAGCTCTTAGGATGGCTAGGAGTGGTGTTAGGCTAGCTGATGTATGTTACACACTTAGGGAGATAGCCTACTCCTCTGTTGTAGAGGTTTTAGAGAGGGGGTTAGCTCATACTGGTAGAAGGGAGGTTCTACTAACTGGTGGTGTGGCTGCTAGTAAGATTTTAAATGATAAGATAGAGGCTATGGCTAGACTCCACGGAGCGGTTTACAAGCCCATACCTGCAAGGTATGCTGGGGACAACGGTGTCATGATAGCTGTGACTGGGATGGCCGCCTACAAGTGGGGTTATGTTATCGAGGTGTCGAGAGCCTTCATAAGGCAGAGGTGGAGGATAGACCAGGTGGATGTACCTTGGTACTACGAGTTCCCGTAACCTCTGGTGTCGCCTGAGATGAGCTCCCTCAAGGATATGCTAGGCTGGGTTAGAGGGCTTGAGCTGGTGAAGAGGGGGGCTGAGTCTGAGATAAGACTAGGGTTTTTCATGGGTATCCCGGCTATCTTCAAGCTCAGGGTCCCCAAACCCTACATGCACCCCAGGCTCGCCGATATATTGATATCACAGAGGACTAGGAAGGAGGCTAAGGTTATAGCATACGCTCTAAAACATGGGATCCCAGCTCCCAGACTCCTAGCAGTACTCCCCTCCATAGGGTTGATTGTAATGGAGTACGTGCAAGGGGTTACATTGAAGGACTACGCATACAGAGATCCCAGGGGGGCTCTTGTGTATTCTAGGATAGCAGGGTCCATACTAGGGAGGCTCCACGAGGTGGGCGTTGCCCACGGGGATCCGACAACGTCTAACTACATTGTATCCTCTGATGGGGGTTTGAAGTTGATAGACTATGGTCTCTCAGATTTCACAGAGGATGTTGAGGATAAGGCTGTAGACGTACACCTCTATAGGAGGGCTGTTGAGAGCACACATGCATCCATAGCAGCTGGTATGTTCGAGGCCTTCCTGGAAGGATATAAGGGGGTTCTGGGAGGTGAGGCTTTGAAGGTTATAGAGAGAGCTGAGGAGATTAGGCTGAGGGGTAGGTATGTTGAGGAGAGGAGGCGTAGCGTGTGGAGGGCTCTAGGCTAGAGTTGAGTGTTGTAACAGAGAATAAGGCTAAGGGCGTGGAGGCTCTAAGCATTCTAGCCGGCCTAGGTGTTAAAGCCAGACTAGTACTAATGGGTAAGCAGGAGATTCAATCAGAAAGCCTGGAGGAGATAGCGTTGCATGCAGCTAGAGTAGCCTACGCAACCCTGAGGAAGCCGCTCCTCGTAGACGATTCAGGGTTATTCATAGAAGCGCTAAACGGATTCCCAGGACCGTATAGTAGCTATGTGTACAAAAAGATAGGAGTTAGAGGAATACTAAAACTAATGAGTGGAGAGGTGAACAGGAGAGCCTGCTTCAAAACAGCAATAGCAACAATAATACCACCCCTAGAGAAGGTGTACACAGGGGAAACATGCGGAGAGATAGCACTAGAACCCAGAGGAGAACACGGCTTCGGCTTCGACCCAATATTCATACCGGAAAACAGCAAAAGAACATACGCGGAGATGACGTTAGAGGAGAAGAACAGAATATCACATAGATATAAGGCATACAAGAAAATGGTAGAAGACCTTAAAACAAAATACAAAACCATCTAAAACAACCACCCAAAGGAACCCACTATAGCCCAGCCGAACTAAACACAACCAGGAATCCAGAGGGGGAAAAGAAGGGGAAAAGCTAAGGGGAGATGCCTGATAACAACACAAAAGCCATCTCAAATCGACTACAGGCTGTGTTAGACTTGGAGGTATGACACCTCCCCGCCTTAAAGGGCGGGGGGTTTCAAACCTCTGGGTCTAGTGTGTTCCTCCAACGGGGGTTTAATAGTTTAACACCATTATGTGTCACAATGTAACTCTCCATCTTCCTTGTCACCTTTACCTTGTACCTCATTCCTCTTGCTATGTTTAATGTTGCGTTCACATCAGCATTAACCTCCCTCCCATTCCTCCTACAAACATACAACCCCCTATAGATCCTAAGTTCCCATGTATTCCGCTGTGTTACGCTTTCTTTCTAGAGGATCTTTGGTCTGTGTTTGTGCTGCATATGTTTACTTCATTAGAGCTCTTATTGGTCTTAGCTCTCTCTTGAACGGGTCTAGTATGAGGCCGAATATCTCTAAGGTTACTATGCCTAGTAGGTTTTCGTCCTCGCTCTCACCCAGCACTACGGGTGTGTGCCTCTCACCGTAGCCTGGTAGCTCTAGGAGGGCCTCTGATATCCTCCTCCTGACGATAGTCCCATCGACTAGAATGAACTCCATCTCCCCGATAGGCTCTAGGCCGAGCTCCCTCCAAACCCTCTCCGTTAAAACCGTGTAGGTGGCCCCGGAGTCGACTAGAAAGTTAACCCTAACCTCTTTACCGTGATGCTTCACTATACCAGCAACATACACAAGGCCCAAACCTTAAACCCCATGTTCCAGAAGGTTTCGAAGATATTTTAAACTCACCTAACAACCAGGGTTACCGGATATCCGCTAACTGATGTTAATATGAGGGTTACTTTTAATAGTTATAAGTGGCACCCCCTATTAGTGGTGGGTGTGCTGGGTATTGGTTAAACTTTATCTAAACAACCTTGGGCCTTTCGAGGAGGCGGAGGTGGAGTTAAAACCATTAACGGTCTTCATAGGAAGGAACTCTACTGGTAAGTCTATGCTGTCATACCTACTATGGGCTCTATCCTCAGCCGAACCTCTACCCTATAGGGTTAAGGCTGGATGGGAACCTGTAGTTGAGATTGCGGAGAGAGTGGTTAGGAGGGTAAAGGAGGGGAGAATTGAAAGTGAGGATTTGGAGGAGCTCGTAAAAGCGTATGTGAAGGTGTTGGAGGATGCTGTAAAACATGGTTTAGAGGAGAGGTTTAGACACGTCTTCGGAGTTGAGCTTAGGGAGTTGGTGAGGATTGGTAGGGATAAGGCGGTAATAGAGGTTCACGGTGGTTGTGCTAAGATCAGGTTTTCATTAGAGGATGAGGTTAAGATAGAGGAGTTCGATCTATGCATAGAGGGTATGTTAAGGAAAGTCAATGTCAGGGTTTTGAGGAAAGGTTATGTCCACGTGGGTTACGGGTCCTATCTGAAAAAGTATAGGGTGTACTCGATAGCGGATGTTGAAAGCCTGGTGGTGGATCTCCTATCACATCATACAGCTGTGGAGTTTAGCTGGTTAGCTCTTGCAACCCCTCATCTAACATGCATGCTACCCGATAGTAGAGCTGGGATTACGCGTACCCTTCTGAAGCCCTACATTTCACCTACACTACTCTCAGGAGTTCTAGGTGTTGATAGAGAGTATGTTAGCACTTACTTTAGGTTGGCAGAGTGGCTTAGTAGGAACCCGTGGGTTGTAGAGCTCATCAAACCCCTATTGGAGGAGCTCGGTGTAACGATTGATGTTAGATTTGAATCCGGGGTTTACAACATTTACGTGAAGTCCTGGAGTAATAAGATGATGCCGATAGCTATGGCCCCCTCTGGTGTTAGAGAGGCTATTACGGTAGCCCTAGCACTACTCATGGTTGATCCTATCGAGCTGGTGCCTGTAAGCGTTTTCATTGAGGAGCCTGAGGCACACCTACACCCTAGGGCTCAGAGGCTCCTAGCTAGGTTGATCGCAAGAGCTGTTAACATGGGGAGGAACGTGGTGGTGACGACACACAGTGACTACCTTATTACTGCTTTAAACAACCTCATAGCACTCTCACAGCTACCCAAGAGTAAGTTGAAGAGGCTGGGTTACACGAAGGAGGAGGTGCTCCCACCTGAGAGTGTAGCAGCATACCTTGTAAGAACTGAGGGTGATAGAGCTGTCGTGGAGAAACTCCAGGTTACCAAGGAGGGTATACCTGAGGATGAGTTCGCCAAGGTGGCCGAAGAGTTACTAGGGGAGCGTGGGAGGATATACGATGAGGTTGAGAGGGTGCAAGCAGGTAGACCTTGAAGAGCTTAACCTACCATTCAAACACGTAGACCTAATGCTCGAATGCGGCAACACAATCGTCCTGGTGGAGGAGACTGAGAGATCTAAGCTCGAAGACCTAGAGAAGATAGACAACACAGTTGAATGGCTGCAGAGGAGCAGAGCCCAGAGCAACCTCAAGATCGTAGCCCTCGTACACCATGGTAGAAGCGCTGACGTAAACCTAGTGAAAGTGCTGAAGGCTAGGATGTCCTCTAGGAGGAGAGAGCAAACCGTTATATACGATGTTGTTAACTGCGAGAAAGACCTACGTGACAAGCTACTATGCAAATACAACATTAAACCTCCTAGAAGTTTAAACCCACACCTTGGAATCTAGCTTCACGGGAACTCAGCCATCTACACGTAGTAGCAGAGCCAGCTCTACGATCATTTACACTTGTCAAGCTAGTGTTATCCGGTAACCTCCCATGTCTACGTACACTCTCTTCCTCAAGCTCGTTGGAAACCTATGCACCCTACCCTCGAACCATGTATGGCGTGCCACATGCATCCCTGATAGGCTCTAGGACTATTTTACCCCCACCAACGTAGGCTCCGAGCTTCACCCCACAACTGTCCTATGCGTTTCCAGCTACAGCCCCCAGGTATAGCTGTAAACTTTAGCCTTGAGGGTTGGGCGATCACCGTGTTATGCATCTCCTCTATGGTGGAGCTCCTATCTGGGTTACGTGCTCCTAGCCTTCTCTACTAGGTCTAGTGGTGCTGTTGTTAGTACTACTCCTCTGCCTAGCTTGAACTCTACTGGCTCCCTCGCCTCTGGTGGTGTTAGCTTCTCCACCTCCACTATGTTGTCTACCCAGAGCTCGTGCAACCTCCATAGCAGCTCTTCCTCCTCCCCCCGGGCTTCTCTAACGTTTAACCCTAGCTCCTTCAGGTCGTCTATTGTTATTGCCGCGCTGTGCTGCTTGTAGCTTGCCAGCCTCTCCGCTACCCTCCTGGACTTCTCCCAATCGCCTTTCATCATCCTACCTGCTAGTATCCTTGCGCACAGCTCTACGTTGTGCTCTACAGCCCTCTTGTAGTCACCGAGCTCTATGACTGGTATCCTGTCTAGGACTGCTAAGGCTAGATCCCTTGTCTTACCGCTTAGTAGGTCTAGCACCTCTAGTATCGACTGTAGGGGGACGTACCTACCGGTCTTAGCATCGTATAACAGGGGGTCTATCGGGCCTAGCTCCGCTACTGGGAGCATTACGAGCTCGTCACCGGCCAAGGCTAGTAGGGTTCCAGCACTCTTAGCGTAACGTGGCACGTAGACTACAAGCCTACCCCGTGCAATACGCTGGAGGTATCTTGCTAGGAGGTAGGCCTCATCAACATCACCACCCCCGCTTTGGAGCACCACACCGAGCCCATCCGTGGGCCCAAGGCCTCTAAGCACAGAGTATATCGAGTCGACAGAGCTCTCATCAATATACCTGGATGGGCTGAAGAGGAGGGGTACGATGGGGAGCCCTGAAACCCCCTCAAGCCCACCTAAAACCCTAGAACCCTCACCCGCAAACACCTTGAAAGCGTGGATAACATCGACTATACCGTTAACAAGCAAACCAAACCACCCAGGCTAAAACATGTAGCTAACAACAACATCTCCAATGAACAGACGATGTGGAAGGCTATAAATTTCAAACACCCCCAAAATACAGCCTAGCAGGCCACCCAAAGACGGCCATCATAAAGGTAATCGAGGTTACCAAATGGGGTTAAGCAATATCAGAGGATGCACCTCACACCCTGAAGTTGTATAGTAGAGCTCCAAGACCATAGTGGAGTGAGAAGCCACACTCCCATAGAGGTAACCGGGGGCCTCCTTAACCCCCTCCAAGGCATTTTGTTACGAGGACCCCCTACCTTTAACACCCTCCTCCAACTCCTCTTATCACCGGGAGCTACTATACAACTTCTCCTAATCCTATCCTCTCCCTTGAATCTCCAGGGGCTAGTTCTGGGTGGTAGTATTTCTACCACGAGTTCTTCTACGACATCACTTGGTAGTAGTACCTCCTCCTCTAATGTTATGATTGCATATAAGTGACTTAGACCCCTATCCTACACTCAAATCCTAACCCTACTTGGGGGTCTTTAAGATGGAGGCTCTTAAGGACCGCCTCCAACACTTAGGACTCAGCATGCCCGAGAACTCTCCATGACCAGTGTGGGGTTACCTAGAAGCCTTTACAATCTCATGCTAAACCACACACTTTATGAGGTGCGGATTACAGGACTCTAGAGCTTAAATACTCTTAATCCATAGTATAACATTGGATCTTGAATCACCTCCGTAAGGCTTATGGTGGGGGTTACAGGGGGATACAGCTTGGAGCTCCAAATGATCTAATACTAACAGTAACCTTTAACGCTACCATATAGTAACCCCTCTCAGCTTGGGGGATCCCAGCCATTAGGATGCTTAGGGTACCCCGTTTATTGTAAAGTGGAGGCTGTGGTTCTACACTGTTACACCATTAGTAGCTCTGTTGGTTTCAACTTTTTCGTTACGGGGTCAATCTGGTAACCTAAAGCTTCTAGGGCTGTGACCCCGAGGACTGGTATGTCCCCCTCTTCACCAAAGATAACTGGGACTATGGCACGCTGCCCCTCATATTCTATTACAACTCCACCAATATCTCGTTCAACGAGGCCACCACCGTAAACTCTAAGCTTACGCCTAGCAATAGGCTTGAACCCAAGCCTTTCAAGAACAGGTCTTGGTATGGATGTGAGTAGGGCTCCACTATCCACTAGAACCTCTACATCCTCCCACTTTGTGAGATCAATACTATAGACCCTCACTGTTACATAAGTGAACCCCATGCTAGTACACCTAGGCAGCTTGCAGCCCACCCTAAGCTTATAACGTGGAGAGCTTAATAGCCACCTCTACACTCCCACCATCTCGTGAGATGTGACTACGTCAACCATAAGAGCTTCTCTAGTGAGGTAAAACTGGTCTATGATCTAGATCTAGACAAGCATTTACATCAGCAAGCTTACCATGTAGCATACCAGGTCAACCCTTAACCATCTAGAGCTGGTTAACTGACATTCAAGCGAGGGACATGATACGAGGGAGCTTGTAGGCATCATGCTAAGTGCTAACGTTGAGAGCTTAAACAAGCTCCAAAGGTTAAATATCTTAGATTCACTCTCCGACGTTGAGCCTTGAATTAACACATGACTCTAGACATGTGTGGAGATCGAGTTGAAAGATGTATGGGGTGAGCTTAGAGGAGATGAGGGTTTCGTAGAGAGAGCGTCCGTTCTTAAATAAGGAGCTCTTGCACGTGACCCCCTCCCCGCATCCCCAAAGGCCTAGCCTTATGCTAGGCCTCCCCGAGCGGTTTGTCGGATCTCCGCTCGGAAGCACACTCCTCATCTTCCTATCGGATTCCCCATTCTTGGGGCATCACAGTTCAGGGCCGGGGGGCCTTGGCTCCAGCGGGTTCCTCGGAGCTTCCTCCCCACGCTAGCTCCTCTTCATTTCTACGTGTAGACGCCAAAACCTTAATCTGTTTCGTCAGTATAGAAGTATGCTAGGTTGCTTGGCCTTACTGGTTCGAGTTTACCTGAGACCGGGTTCACCCTGAGACCTAGGTCCTCTAGTGTTCTAACTCCAATAACGCTCTTGGCCCCCTCGAAGCACGCAGTTAGCGTGGGTGCGGTTCTACCCTCTAAGGTTATTATGACGGCGTACACGCTGGCCTTAACAATCCTCCCGTCTCCGAGCTCCAGATGGATTTCAAATGGTATCCTCCATGCTCCAACTTCATCAACGGTTCTCTTATCGAGTATAGTGTATGTTGCCCTGGTATCCACCACCACGTTCTTCAATAGAGCCTCTCCTCTAGAACCTCTTAACACAACATCAACGTATATGTGACTCGTAGCTAATGCACCCCATTGTATGGGAGCTCCCATAGGGTTTAAACCTAGAAGTACTGGGGAGGTTTAAGTTTTAAATGTACTCCACTTCTAAGTTAAGCCTCTCCGCAACCCTACCCTGCCTCTCATCGGAGGTGATGAGGGTTGCCTTCTTGGCCATCGCTTGGGCTACGAATAGTGAGTCGTAGACTGTCACTCTGTTCTCAACGGCTATCTTTAGCACTTGACCTAGGTATGGATCTTGTGGTTCAACTCTGAGTGCAACCCTCTTTAGCTCCAGGAGGTCTCCTAGTATAGCCGAGTGCTTTCTCTAAGCTCACATCCCCTATTAGGGTAACCCTCCTCCATATGGCGTTAGCCACTTCTTCTACAGCTAGATCGAGGGTATAAGGTCTCCTAGCGAGGATCCCCTTAACCTGCTCCCATTCACTCTCCTTCAACAGGAATTTAGCTAACGTTGATGAGTCAATGACTTTCCCTGTCAACTCTAACCCACCTAGACGCAGTCCCTGGGGGGAGCTCTGGGATATCCCTTAGATCCTCCTCCACCCTCCTAACAACCTCTTCGAACTCATAGCGAGACACTGTTTCCTCAATGGACCTCCTAATAACATCACTCCAGTTCACATCCCCCCAACCTCTTCATCCTCTCCCTCAACTTTCTAGGAATCCTAACGCGTACTAAAACGGACATGCGTACACCGTAAAACAATAATGTCAATAATGCTTTTAAGCTCCCCTACGTAGAAGGAATACCTCTTTAACATGTGCCAATGTACAGTAGCCCCGCTGAGGTGGAATTTCCCGGGTACCAGCCTAAACGCTTATTAATGATGAGTACGTGGTATCTATGGTTGTAGAACTCAAGGTGGGGTTATAAGAGCTGTGGGTATTTGTATACATGGTGTGTGTATGGGGAGAACTGGGAGGGTTGTGAGAGCGCTGGTGTACTATGCTCTAGGTCTTGGACTGGGAGGTCTTGTTGGTTATGCTCTCTCACTCTACTGGATGATGGCCGCCATCGCTAACGTGAGGGTTAAACCTGAGCTAGCTAATGTCAGCTGGTGAGAGGCCTACCTAGCAGGACACCTGGAGGACTGGCTATGGTACCATTACGAGGATGCTATGAGGCTGATAACAGTCTCGTTCTTCGCTCTCATAGGGCTCCTAATCGTGTACCTTGCGAGGAGAAGATGGTTCTAGTTGTAACCCCTCTAGAGCTCCATCCTCTAGGAGCTATGTTGAGTACATCACCCGACGGGGTCTACCAAGAGTTTAGCTAGTTCCCACATGTTTAGGCACGATGTTCTAGGCGGATATAGGGTTGGAATCTCATCATACCCTACCGGGTGCTCTTGAGGTGGAAGGGTGTGGGCTTAACGAGGGTTAAGGTGTTTGTTAGGAATCCTGAGACGAACGTTGGTAGGGAGGTTGAGCTCGTAGTTGATACGGGGTCGGTATTCACATGGATCAGTAGGAGGGTGCTCGAGGAGATCGG
>Ga0209670_100716_pt1 | contig 18133 bp, 18 predicted proteins | sample PerSpoBPS_BMetaG_FD_184741 | JGI IMG/M metagenome (GOLD analysis project Ga0209670, IMG submission 184741) | Thermal spring microbial communities from Yellowstone National Park, Wyoming, USA - Perpetual Spouter B (PS_B) MetaG (SPAdes) (version 3) | ecosystem: Environmental > Aquatic > Thermal...
AGAGTATCCTGGATGCCCTGGAGGAGCTCTCCTCAACACCCCTCTGAAGCCTGGAGCTTAGGGTGACAGCTGTCGATATGAGGCTGACCATGACAAGGCCTAGTACTAGGACAGCTATAAGACCGCTAACACCCCTCCTCACACCTCACACCCCAACCCGTAGGAGGACGTAGGAGAGCTTAAATACCCTACCAACAAGAACTAATGAGAGGTTAGATACCATAAGGCTAGCTACGACCCTTAACCCACGGCGGCATTACACCCCTACCTATGAGGTAGACCCTAGTCATAACAGCCATAACCTTAACCTTAACAGAGAGGGCTATCAACTCCCTCCTCCTCTTCCTATCCCTGGTAACCTCGATTTCATCCCATATGATGTCGTAGATCCTCTCAAGCTCAAGAACGTCATCCCACGTAGCCGTCTTAGGGTCGTTAGTAAGCCTGTCTATAATCGAGAATAGCCTCTCCTCAACCTCCTTGGTGTAATACTGGGATCCGCCGGGAATCTTAACATGAGGTAGGGCGAGCAATAGAGTTTTGTACTCCGTCTCTAGAAGACGAGGATAAGAGCCCACGATAAGGCTACGTATCACCCTACTATAAGCCCACTATGGAGAGTTTTAGCTGTAAGCTCCAGTCTCCATAACATGATTCAAAGTGGGTTGCGGTGGGTTGAATCGAGCGGTAAGACGCTCGCTTTAATGCTATAAGGTGCTGGGATGCCTAGTAAGAGGTCTAGGAGGGCTGGGGCTCGTAGGAGGCGTGGTTTAGAGGGTGAGGTTGTGCTAAGGAGTTTCGCTGACTTCGATCCATACTAGAGTTGCGGATCCGCCTACCTAACGTGCTCTCAAGTACTTAGAGCCCCCTCTAGGAGTTCTAGTTCCAGTAAGGGCACTTGTGTCACCTCGAATCCATGTATATAGAGTTGAAAGGAGTCCAGAATTCCAGAACGGGCTTGAATTCAGGAAGAATCCGTTACATGGAGTTGAAAGGGACATGCACGCCTACCAGACCGCGTGCCCAGTAGGGCTGGGCTTCTATGTTGTTACTAGCCTAGTATAGTGTTCTAAGTGGAGGTGGGCTTCTTAATGAGATCGGGTATAGCATAAAAGTTTAAATATTCCGAGTAGCTCCTACTCTATGTGTGAGACAATGGTGTACCTTAGGATGCCCCTTTCTCCATATCTATGGCAGTATATCAAAGGGCTTCTCCCGAGCTCCCCCGATCCGTCAGTGTGCAGGGGTTTTGTGGAGGAGGCTCTCAAGTATACGTGCCATGTTGCGAGGGTTCGAAGTGTAGCTTATGCTGCGGGTTTCTGCGCCTACTATGCTCGGATGATTGAGAAGATGGGGGTTTTCGAGGTAGTCTCTGAGAGCATCCCGGGTAAGGGTAGGAACCTGCACATCCTCTTAGCTTTCACTTCTCAGGATCTCTTCTCAAAACACACTTTGGATAGCATACTAAGGGATCTCAGTAGGCAGGCTTCAAACTCTATAATCTTGGATTCCATAAACAATGCTCTAGAATCTCTAAGATGGGATGACGATGGAGAGCTTAGGAGCAGAGCTTTTACTATGATGCGAAAGCTTATTAGCGCCCTCTCACGCGCCCGCGAGATTATGGGCCTCGGTTCTAATGCTAATGCCAAGTTATTCCCAATAGTAGAGCAGGAGTTCATAGATTTCGACGACCACATGTACGGCGCACCAGACCTAATACTCGAGGATCCGGATAGCGGGAAAGCTGTTGTCGTCGAATGGAAGACCTATGGAGTTGAAGAGGGTGGGTGGTCTAACGTAGATATAGCTCAGGTCGTAGCGTACGCTATCATGGAGGCTAGGAGGCTGGGGCTTAAGGGGCTTAAGGATGTTTTCAAAGCCATCTCCGGCGTAGACATGGGTATCGCGCTGGAGGTTGCGAAGCACGCGGATAGACGGCCGGCTAGCGAGCAAGTAAAGGTACTTGATAGCGACTTGGTCAGGAGGGCTTTAAGTCGAGATTCTATTAGAAGAGAGCTCAAGGTGCTACCCTTAATCGTTAGCAGGAGTAAGAGCTTCCCTCCACACCCCTACATGTACGCAAACTTTGACACTAACGCTACTCTGAAAAGGTTAGCTAGGCTTCTCAAAGTCTTTAGAGGGGTGGTGGTAGCCGCTGAGCATCTAACATTACAGTTAACGAATGTTGAGGGGCTACTAGCTGAAGTTAGAGGCCTAGACTTGAAAGATGTAGGCGGGCAACTGGATAGATACTGCAGGAGCACCATGGGGCTAGCGTTCAACTACACGCCATGCAGGATCCTACCGTGTGGTGTACCAAGAGATCAGAGAGGGTGGCCTTGTGTAACAAGGGATGGCAAACCCTTCTGTCAGTTCTCTGGCAGGGATAATGCCTGCATGTTCTACTTCGGGCTACGGGATAGAATGGATTTCGAGAATATCATGTGGAGGCTTAGGTACGTCGTGTTTGAGCGGAGGGAGCGTAGTTTAATGAATTACAAGGCCATAGACATGCTCTTTAGAACAACCGGTTTAAGGCAGAGCCTCCTCCAAGATATTCAAAGAACGTGCAAGGGGTTCGTGGTGGACTTAGCTGGGGTATCTGCACGTATGGAACTTCATGATAGTGCTGTATTCTACGTAAAGGTCAGTAGAGGAGGTAAGATGTTAGGCAAGCTGCGTTTTGACATTGTTGATATAGGCAACGTAGATGTAGGGAATGAGGAGAGCGCTCTCGTAGTGAGGAGGAAGTTAAGGGAAGTTGAGGTGAGGAGGGGGGTTGTAGGCACTGTTAAGAGATCGGTAGTAGCAAGCATCCTGGAATCCAGGGTTCGGACACCCCTCCTCTCGATAAACACATTCCTCGTGGTTGGAGACTGCGATATTGAGGGAGACGAGGTGGTCTACTACCTCTACAGCCCATCACCAGTTCTCTACTACAACCTTAGCCTGTTCAAGCGTTATATTGAGATTATGAGGGACATGGATCCTCAAGCGAAGCTACTGTTATTCGAGGCACCTGTAAACCTGACCATAATGGAGCTTAGGGCCATCGACGCGCTACACAGGTACATCGCGACAGAAAGCGAGAAGGATAAGGGGTTAGCCAGCGAAGCCAGCGTACCCGAGGATGAGCTTAGCAAGGAGGCTGAGATAGTTAAAAGGGTTGTAGAGGGAAGCAAGGGGGAGAAAGATAAGCTTGAAGGAAGCACCCCCGTACACGAGATTTTCAGAAGGGTGTTTGGAGGGAGCAAGAGGGGGCAAAAGTGAGAGGTTCTCTTGGGCTACAGGAGCTCTTGGATGAAGCTGAAAGCATGGTTCCGTTAGTGTCCGCTATCCATCTGGATAATGCACAGCGGGAGACTGCCAATAACGTCCTGAACGTCGTGGAGTCAGGCGGGGTGGCTGTAGGCATAGGGCCGCCGGGCACTGGAAAGACAGCTGTGATTAACATAGCCGAGTTCGAGGTCTTCGAGGGAATCGATAGAGATGAAGCAGTAATCTACGTAGCACCCACCAATAGGCTCGTGAGGGAGAGTGCTGTAAGAACTCTCGCACTCCTACTCTCAAAAGGTTACAGTAGAAGTGAGCTAAGCGGCCTTATTCGCGTCTACGGTTCACAATTTAAACCTGAGCATTTAAACGAGGATGTAAGGATAGTGTTCACGACACCATACCAGCCTGGAGCTCTAAAGTCTCTATCAAGGATTAAACACACCGTACACCTGATGGTTGACGAGGCTAGCACGACACCTCTGCACGGGCCATTCATAGAGATAGCTATGGCGATGGCAGACGTGATCAGAAGGAAGCAACTAGAATGGATCTACTCGTTCAGCGTAATAGGTGATCCCATGCAGGCGATAGCCGGAGAGTACACTCTGCGGGATAAGTTTAAGTTACTCATAGTGGGGAGGCTACTGTTAGAGTCCATGCCCGAGGATATAAGGGAGCGCGTGCTACAGAATCCTCCAGAGCTGTTCGAACTAGCGGAAAAATACAGATCCTACCTTGGCTTTAAATACTCCTTCCTAAAATACACGTACAGGATTCCGAGGCCAACAGAGTCTATTGTCAGCAAATCCTTCTACAAGGAAAAGCTGAAGGGCGCGGAGTCCTACGACCAAAGGCTTAAGGACATTAAGCTTGGGGCACCAGGCCTCACGTCGAACGTCTTACAACGTTGCCTGATCCTAAAGGAAAGCAACATTGGAAACAAGTTGGACAACGCCTTAGATTCTCAGATACCCGTAGTTTACATAGAGGATAAAGGTCCAGCGTACCTTCCCAAGGAAAGCAGAAGACCTAAGGAGCTAGAGGAGCTGGACGTGAAAAGAGCTAGGGCGGCCTCCGAGATCGCGGCATATCTCGCTGCATCCACCTTAGACCATGTAAGGATAGACGTGTTAACACCCTACGTGGAGATGAAAACGCAAATTCAATCGCATCTGAATTTGCTGATAGGGTCTATGAGCGGGCCGAAGAGTTTAAAGCGACGCATAAGGGTGTCAACGGTCCACTCCGCTCTAGGATCCGAGGCAGACATAGTTGTAGCTGTGCTAGGAAAGGAGTATAGAGGTAAAGAGCAGGCTGAGACCATATACTTCCAGACCCCCGAGCTTGTCAACGTGCAGTTCTCAAGACACAAAAGGCTTCTTGTAATTATCGGGAATATCAAGAAGTTAGCCAGAGCTTTTAAAGACCACCCCTATGCTTCACACGTATCATTAGTGGCCGATGCCTTAAACGAGCTAAAGAGTATGGGACTTGTCGACACTGTCGAGTTGAAGTAAAGCACTTATAAAAGGTTTGGATGTCATAATCTTAACATAGCTAAGGGGTATAACAGTTTGGGCAGTGATTCAAAGGTTCAAGAGAGCCTAGAGATCCTTAGCAGGGCTCTCGGTGGCAGGGAGAGGGTTGTTGTTGCGTACTCGGGCGGTAAGGATTCAACTGCTCTAGCCCTCCTGCTCCTCGACTGGATTAATTTGAGTGGTAGGCCTCTTACTGTCACCCTCCTCCACGGTGATACTCTCTCTGAGATTTTCGAAATGGAGCATTGGGCTAGGACGTTCGCTGGGAGGTATCTTGAGATGCTTTCGAGGAGAGGCTCTCAGGGTGTTTTCAGGGTTGTGAGGCCCGAGCCTTGGGAGTCTTTCTACTGGCGTGTTCTGATCCGTGGCTACGCTGCACCGTCTTTCAAGTGGAGGTGGTGTGTTGAGCTTCTGAAGAGGAGGCCGAGCCTGAGGTTCCTATCCGAGCTTGAAGGTAATGCTGTCATCTTGCTAGGTCATAGGGATTCCGAAAGCTCCATAAGGGCTAAGGCTCTCTCGATGAGAACCCGCTCGTGCCCTCTAACTCCTGGCTCGTGCTTCGCATACTACATGTCGCTCGACGGTGGTACTGAGAGGGTTTACCCGATTAGGGGTTGGAGGGATAGAGACGTGTGGGCATATCTCAAGGAGTGGCGGGGAAAGCTAGGTATCCTCGACCAGCTTTTCCACCTCTACGGCTACGGCCTGATACCAGCTAGGTACGGTTGCTGGCATTGCACCCTTGTCAAAGTCCAGCTGGGCCACGAAGTGCTAGGAGGGGGTCACTTGTACTTCGAGGCGGTGAGGAAGATATACAGGGCTGTCAGCGACCTCCCGGAGCTGAGGGCAATCAAGGATAGAGGTTACTCAAGGCAAGGCTTCCTCCTAGCACCAGCCAGGTCTCTCATCCTCAACTCCATGGTTTTAGCCGAGAAGCTCTCGGGCATCAAGCTATACGGGCTCGACGAGCCTAGAATAGACGGGCTCAGCCTCAGAGAGATACTCCTAGAAATACCGGAGGAGAAAGCCGACAGGATAATAGAGAACGTGGAGAGAGCGAGCGGAGGAGACCCCCGGAGGGTAGTCAGCATAGGAGACCTTAGAGACCTAGAAAGACACCGAAAAGCCCTAGAGAAAGTCTACGAGCACCCACTCATAAAAGAAGACAAGCGTGCAGAAGAACTACTAAACCGCTTACTCTGATCATAAAAGCACGGGAGGCCTGGGGATCCTAGGCGTTTAACTCTAGCCATCCTTAGAAAGGGTTGCTAGTGAACTCCGTAGGGTCGCGTAGAACAGGGTTCTACTTTCGGTAGCCTCAACGTTCCAGTCTCCCCTTAGCAATTTATAGAAGGATGAGCCCACGTTGAGGCCGCACATCACTCCACCACAGGCCTACTAGTGAGGGGTTCATTGGAAGGCTTTGAAAGTTAAACACCTGCTAGGGTCTAAGGCTTAGCATTGGGGGGCTATAAATTTATAACCCCCTAATCAAACTGGCTGTAAGTTACTCCAGAGCTCTGGAAAGGGCTCCCCATGACTCGAACGTGTGGAGCCGCCAATGGGAGCTCCTAACACTAGGGTTCCTGGGTAGCGATCCTAGCCTGGAGCTCCCCCGAAGCCGTGCTACTAGCCTGGTGGAGTGGCGACGACCACCTAGCCCACCGTAGCACCACGCAACACTCCACAATAAGCCCACCTAGGAGGGCTGTAGAATAACCCGGGAGCTCCAGCATTAGGGCCTAAGCATTGGTAGCCGTTAACCCAGCTCATAGCAGGCCTAGGGGTTACTAGAGCTGGGAGGCTAACCTAGAGTCCTAAGGTAGCTCTAGACCTAGAGCTCCTAAACAGGATCCCGGAGGCTGATAGAGCTCTGGGACTAGGAGGTAGGCCTCCTAACCCCAGCCATACGCTAGCTCCAGAGCTCCGGTTTAAACCTCCCACGGAGGGTTGTCAGGTAACCCGGCCTAGGAGGGTGTTACCTAACACGTGGTAACAGTCCTACGCCGGCCCAAAGGTTTGGAGCTCCAGGCCTAGACCCCCGGGTGGCTTTCGAAAAACCAGCTTCGGCCGGAGGTGGCATTTGAAACCTATTATGGTGGGTGGCTGTGCCTACCATTGTGGGGCTGTTTTTCCGATATTCCAGATATCGAATATGGTTTAGCCTATGGTTTGGTGTTTTAAAGTGTTAGAGATGCGTTCCTCGGTGCTAAGCAGAGAAGCTTTTCTGACCGTGGCTTTCATGGATAGATGTAGGCTTGAGGCTGTTAGGAGGCTTTGCGAGGCGGAGTTGAGGTCAAGCTACTTGCATCCACCGAGGTTAAGGATGATATCCTGGAGTAGCTCTGAGTAACTCTCAGAACGTGTGCCAGGTGAGGGTTTATAGGGAGAAGTTCCTGCACGCCAAGCTCTACATAGTTGATAATAAATAAAGCTTACGCCGGTTCAGCGAACATGACCTGTAACGCTCTAGAAGGGTTGGGGCTCGTAGGAGGCGTGGTTTGGAGGGTGAGGTTTTGCTATGGGGCTTCATTGACGTCGACCCATTCTAGAGCTCTCTGCCTTAGAGCTTCACCGTCATATCTCCTCTTAGGCACTCCAGGCCCTCCCCCACGCCAGCCCGGCCCCAGCCCCCAGGCTTACAAGGCCGCCAGCCCTCCTAGGCCCGCCGACCTCCCAGCACACCACGCAGGCGCGCAGGAGCACAGCTGTGCCCCAGCGCGCCTGGAGCCTCGGGTGCCGGCTGGCCCGCGAGCTCCGCCGGCCCCCCGGTGCCACCCGGTTTTCTCCATCCTCTCTATATCTAGTCGTGGTGGTGTGCTGGGTCACAGCTGTGCCCCCGCGCGCCACCAGCACGAATGCTTTCTCGCGACCTCCATTACGGTCATAAGCCTCTTCAAGAGCCTCCGGGCCCTAGCCCTGAAGAGTGTGAGATGCTCTAGTGAGGAGTACACGTCATCGCCGGTCTCCGAGCCCTGGCGGGCCCGCAGTAGGGGGAGCAGGTGAATCAGGTGAATCAGAGGTCGTGAAAACCCCCGCCACGTTTCCACCCTATACAGCCGGAGCTTGGAATCCCGGTTCACCTGATTCACCTGCTTGCGGGCGTGCCGGGGCACAGCTGTGCTCCCGCTCTCCCCCGACATAGTATTTAACCTTCGGCGCACCGCTATATATAGCGACATGGGTGATACCGGTGGCGTCGGAGGTGGAGAGAGCGGTAGTGGAGATACTGAGGGAGAGGGGTGGCAGGGCCACCCTCAGGGAGCTAGCCGTGGAGCTCCACAGGAGGGGCTACAGCCCCAGGTCGGCGCACGGAGCACTATACTACCTCGCCGTGAAGGGCCTCGTCAGGAGGGCTGGCAAGGGGCTCTACGAGCTCGTGGAGGGAGGTGGCGCGAGGTGATATTCTGGAGGAGGGAGCCAAGGTTCAAGAAGATAGTCAGGCCCGAGCAGCCCCTAGAGAAGGTCTACTGCCGGGTGGTGGAGCCAGAGGAGCCCGAACCCGACAGCCCCTGCAGGCAGGCGGAGGCCGAGGTGCCGAGGCTCACCGGCATATGGGCCATACCCCACAGGGAGTCAAAACTACTGCAGGCGGGCGGGGGCAGGTGGTTCGGCCTCATAGGCGGCACCTTCCCCCTGTACCCGGCGATGCTCAGGCCGGGCGACTGCATGGACGACAGGGGCACGGCAAGCGCAGCGTACATATGCGCCTACCCCCACCTCGTCGAGCCCAAGAACGGGCAGTTCGTGTACTCCCTGGAGGGGAGGTACTTCAGGCTGAGGGATGATGTGGAGGAGGTGGGCTACTTTGAGGACAGGCTCGGCCACCCAGTATACATCGTGAGGAACAGGCTGGGAGAGACGTTCAGGCTCGCCGGGGTCTACGCCAGGCTGTACCACGTGCTCAGGGAGCGCGGCGGGTGGGTCGGCGGGGTGGATCTGCTAGAAGGCGAGGCCAGGTTGCAACGGAGGTTCGTGGAGAGAGGGAAGGAGTTCGTTGACAGGAAGAGAGACGAGGAGCTAGAAGAGCTGACCCTGGAGTACGGCAAGGCGGCGGCGGGCTTGGCCGAGAGGGTGATGGATCTCTTGGGCAAGCTCGACCGCGGGGAGGTGGAGGAGCTCCCGCCACCCGGAACAGTGCCAGCGGACGTGGAGAGGGCGTTCACCACGATAGAGTCCAACGAGTTCGTCTTCGAGCTACTCATTCTATACGAGCTCGCTGAGAGACGGAAAGACAAGTTCGACGGGGATGCGTGGAAGGCGTACTCCCATATCGGCAATTGGTTCGCCGTGCTGGCACTCGGCCTCCTGGTCTACGAAGCACTAATAGTTGAGATGGGAGTCGAGTGACGTGTCAAAAAACATGTTAGGAGGCAGACTCTGACCCAATCCCCCGAGGAGGCCACGCAAAGATACCGCCGAGGGTCTGCCTTACCCTCGTTGGCGCTCCCCTAAACGCCCCTATTAATCTTGCGAATCGACCGCGTATCGCCCTGTCTCTCTTCAGCTCGGCTTCCCTCATCTGGACTTCGTGCTCCTGCTCCTCGATCATTTTCTTGAGCACTCCGATGCCCAGTTGTGGCGTCCTGAGGAGGTTCTTGAGGTTGCGGCGCTCGTCGCCTTTTATCAGGTTCTTCTCGTAGTGCTCTCTGAGCTGCTCTTTGAGCTGCTCCTCCATCTCCGCCCGGGCCTCCACCAGCGTGTCATACTCCATGCGGGCGAGGGCCAGGGGGAGCATTTTCTCCGGATCCTGTTGCTCTACGGGACCGAGCTCATTGTAGTACTGTAGGATATCGACTAGCCTGTTGTACGCGTCCCCGGCCCTCTGGCTCAGCTCAGAGTACTCCTCGTAGCCTTTCTTGAGGCTGGTTAGGGCGCTGAGCCTGGAGCTCGCGCTGGTGAACCTCGTCTCGTCTCTTGCCACCCTGTTCTCGAGCCCTTTCTGCAGGTTGGTCACGGCCCTTGACAGGGTTTCCCTCGCCTTGCCGATCATGGCTCCTCCGGCTCTCATGACGTCGGCTATGGGCTTGACCCTTATCGCCTGGGCGTAGGCGGCCCTGCCGGCGGCGGCGGCCCCGGTGGCTAGGCCTCTGGCGCTACCGGCTAGGGCGGCCCTGCTCACCTGGGGTGCCCCTTTCATGACGGCCGACTCGAGCCTGTACGCTATTGTGCCCCCGAGGCTCGTCGCGGCCAGCCCCGACACTAGCTGTGGTAGCAACCCTACCACGAAGATCCCGAGCCAGCTTAGCACGAAGTTGCTGAAGATCTGTTGCAGGGGGTTGTCACCGAGCACGGCCTTGGAGAAGAAGAGGGTGAACATGGCCGCCACGGGGCCCGCCACCAGCATCCCCGTCACGATGCTCCTCAGCGTGTCCACACCGCCCCTGAGGTAGGGGTGGAGCCAGGCGAGCACTAGGAACGGGGAGGCGGAGACCACGGATAAGACCACGAACCATCTTAATGCGGCTAGGGCGGAGACCATGAGGACTGTAATTAGTATCAGGGTGCCTAGGAAGCCGACGCCGGGTGAGACGAGGCTCACCACCATGAACACAATGGCCCAGGCTACCGCTGTCCCCGCCATCTGGGAGACTATCGCTGCGCCCGCCGGGCCCATGAGCATCTCCGTGAACGTGTTGAGGGCGCCCGCTGTCACGTTGTAGGCGTGGGGTATCAGGATCATGGCTATGACGGCGAAGGCGGCGTCCCTGAACCCGTCCACTATGGCCCTCCCGGGGTCGTAGGCGAGGCCCGGGGCTATCCTGAAGAGGATGAATATGGGCAGTAGCGCTATGGACGCGGTCAGCACAGTCCGGTACCACTCGCCCTCCGGCCCGTCGAGCCGGAAAACCGGGGCGTAGAAGAGCTTGGTGGGGTCGAGCGTGCCCCCCGTCAGCAGGTTCAACACCCAGGATATGAAGCCTCCGAGCACGGAGAAGGGGAACGCGAGCCCGGGCAACTCCCTCACATAGACCGTCACGAAGGCGCTCCCCGTGAGCCGGCGCTCCCCGGCCTGCGCCACGGCCTCCACCTTTATCGTGTAGAAGCTGGCCTCCTCCCCGCTCCTCAGCCCGTACGTCTTGCCCTCGCAGAGGGGGGATCTGTAGTCGGGGTTCACGTAGACCCACTTTCCATCAACCGTGCTGTAGCATATCTTCACCTCCCGGCCCACCGGCACCCCCGGCACCTTAGCCGGCTCGCTACCATCACCCCAGTCTATGGTCAGGTCTACCGTGCTTACCGCTAGGCCGGATGCTCTGACCGTCACGTAGAGGAAGACCTGCTCTCCGGGCTTGTAGAACGCCTTGTCCGTCCTAGCCTCTACTAGCAGGGGGCCTCCCCCGTACGCCATGACGGTGGTGTTGAACGCGCTGGCGGCGAAGACGACCAGGGCTAGTGCTAGGACCGAGCCTACTATCATCCAGCCCCCCTCCTCCACACGGCCCCGGGCTAGGTTTACTGCTGCTAGGAGGAGGAGGGTGAAGGCTAGGACGTACACTACGGTGCCCGCGCCCGGGTACCGTGTCACCTGCTCCGCCTGGGCCGACCACTGTTGCCAGCCGCCGAGCACGCCTACCACGGAGAGGAGGATTGTCTGCCCGAACGCCGCCACCAGTATAGCGGCTATCGAGCCCTTGAACAGCGTGGCAGCCCTATCCCTGTCACCCAACGCCATGAACAGGAAGCTAGCACCAGCAGAGCCCAGAGCAGCAGCCCAAGCCAGCCAGTAGACCCACCCGGAGACCCTCACCAGGAGCTCGACCAGATCCGCCAACCCCCAGCACCCAACCCGACCAGAACAAGGGGACAGCGGAGAGTAAAAAACAGGGAGGTCGGGAGGAAGGGGGGCTAGGGCGGCCCCCGTGCTGGTGGTGCGCGGGGGCACAGCTGTGCTCCCGCGCAGGACGGCGACCCGAGCTGGGCGTGCTAGGAGGAGGGGGCGGGGTGTTAGGGCCTACCGTCGGGGTCTTCGACTGTGGCGACCACGTAGGCTCCCCGGAGTGCTAGGGCCGTCCTGGGCAGGGCTATGTAAGTCCTCCCGTCCATCACTGCAACCCTCCCCCTAAGCCTGACCCTTATGTCGCCCGCTCGGAGCTCCACCACCACGGGCCCGGGGGCTAGGCTTTCCGCCTGCTCCTCCGGGACTAGGATGACCGGCCTGCCCCCCCGTACGGAGACCTTGGATGTGAACGCTAGACCCATACCCTCACCCGCACCCCCAGCCTCCTCGCAGTCCTAGAGAGGGAGGCAACGCTAGCCCCGGTCAGCCCGGCCACCTGCTCCAGCGACACGTCCACGTTGTAGACCCTGCAGGCCGTGTAGGCGGCTACCGCCGCTAGGTGCAGGGGCCTGACCCCCGCCGCGCCCGGCCTCAAGGCCCTAACGGCTATCCCCGAGGCTAGCACCACCGCACCGGGCTTCACAGCCACCCCCAGGTCTGCTAGTATCCGGGCGAGGAAGGCTTTAGAGAGGTCAAGCCTCCCCCGCGACCTCACACCAGCAACCCCCGCGAGCCTGAAAGCAAGCCTCCCCACCTCCCCGAAGCCGACCCCGAAGAACTCCGACACCTCCCTAGGGTAGAGGGGGTGGGCGTGCGCCAGAGCCGCCCTGTAGACGACCGCCGCCAAGCCCGCCACGCCCCGGGGCCTGGCAACCCGGGCCAGGCTCAGGGCCGTCTCGCACACAACCCTAGGCAACCCCAGGGCGGAGCACGCCTCCCACACAGCCCGGACCAGGCTCCCGTCAGCACCGCCACCCCGCCCCACCGCCCTAAGCCTCTCAGCCGGCCCCCGCAGGCCGCGACAAAGCCTCCCCCGGGGTCTGGGCGGTGCGAGCTCCACCCTAGCACCTGCCGGGAGCGGGGGGCCCGCGCCCCGCCCGGGCCCCTCGTAGAAGTCTACAGCGCCTCCGCCCTCAGGGGCTCCTCCGACAGGATCCTCCCGCAACGGGGGCACACCCCTCCGAGCTCGCGGACGGCCTCCCGCGCCGCCATCAGCCCCCCGTTGGCCAGGTCTCCGGCGTCCACGACCATTATGGTTGCCCCGCACCCGGAGCAAGCGTACTCGACCCTCACCGCCCCGCCCCCGTCCTCGGAGGCCAGCCGGGCCTTCTCGGAGAGCTCCGCCTCCAACCGCTCCATCTCCTCCAGCCCCCTCTCCAGCTCGTCCAGTAGCCCGGAGAGCCTCTCGGCCAGCCTCAGGGCCCTGCTGTACTCCGACCTCCTGATCCCCCGGGGCGGCCGGGAGCCAACGTAGACGCTCCTCCCCACGCCCCCGTCCTTGCACACCATGTACCAGTACCAGTAGGGGGAGCCGTTGCCGCCCCGCACCCGCCTCCGCGTAGGAGTGCACGGCAGGACAAGGGACTCCAGACCCTCAAGGAACCTCCTGAAACCCCCCACCCTAGCCCTCAGAGCCTCCAAGGAAGCCTTGACTTGCGAGCCCGAGCCCAAACCGGACACCACCCCCCCTCCAGCCCACGAACCAGGGCAAAAACCAGGACTTATATTTTCGCCCCCCCGGGAGCACAACCGCGCCCCCGCATAGCACCCACCTCGCCACGCCCTCGACACAAGACCCCCAGAGGAAACCCCCGGGGGAGAATGGAAAGAGGGGATGGAAACGCCCTCCGGGTACGGGTGCAGGAAAAATATATAGTAAACCTTTTAAACTCCCGGCTCTGATGGGGTTCCACGTCCTCCCGTGCGGCCTCGCGCGTGGGCACAGCTGTGCTCCCGCGCGCCTCCGGGGCGACCCGCGACTTGGACTAGAGGAGGTGCGGGGGGGAGGAGGGTTAGATGCCGGCCCTGTAGAGGGTTAGCGTGGCTAGGGTTATGGCTAGGAGGGATGGTATGGGGGAGGGTGTCCACCCCCTGTGGAGGACTGCGGCCGGCAGGGGTATGAGGGGTGAGGCTGCGGCTATGATCCTGGCTGTCCTCTCTGCCTCCGCGGCCACGTCCTGCAGGTTGAAGCCGAAGGCTTGCACGAGCCCCTCGCTCTCCGCCACCGCCGTCGATACCATCTTCAGGGTGAAGATGGAGAGGGCTGGTATGGCCGCCAGTATCAGCGACATCATGAGGCCCTGCGTCCTAGCAGAGCCTGCCAGGGATCTCGCCTCCGCCACGAGCGTGTAGACGAGGCTCAGGGCCTCCCAGACCCCCGTCATCCCAGCGACCCTGGCCGACTTGAGTATGGCTCTCAGGACCCCGCCCGCGAGCTCCTCCGCCGCCTTGAGCCTCTCGACCGGGGGTATGCCCAGCCTGGCCTCGTCAACAGCCCTCCTGAGCTCCCTCTCAGCGAGCTCAGCCCTCCTACCCACAGCCCAGTTCGCGAACTCCACAGGGAACACCCAGCCTAGGAGCCACGCTATCCCAGCTTCGAGCGAGACGGTCAGAGCCAGGGTTGCGGCCACGAAGGGGGCCTGCAACGCCGTGACCCTCACGGCCAGGTGGGCCCTGAGCTCGCCTAGCGCGGGCCTGTTCAACAGTATGACTATGGCGCCAGCGGGGGCCGCTATCACGGGGAGCCACGCCAGGACCGCTATGACGCCCCCGGTGCCGCCCAGTATCGCCACAGGGGTTACAGCAACGAGGGCCACAGCTAGGGTCGCCAGGCCCTCGGCCACCAGCCTCGAGAACTCCACGTGAGACCTCCAGGAGTCCCTCATGGAGTCCAAAGCCCTCCTGAAGAGCGTCAGGGTGAGGTGGGCCCTCCCCGCCCCCAGGGTCTGAGCGTGAATGTAATCCTCCAGGGTGAGCCTGAGCCCGCGCGAGGGGGTCGTGGATGCGAGCATCTTGAGGGAGCCGTGGGGGTCGTGCGCTAGATCCACGAGCACCCGGAGCCTCTCAGCCTCCCGTGCCGCCCACGGGAACTCCCCCACGAGCCTGACCCCCATCAGCACGTCCGCTATGTGGAGGTTGCTGTAGGTGAACGGCAACATGTAGGTCAGGAGGGCTGGGAGCTCCTGGTCAACATGGTAGCCCACGATAAGCCTCCACACCCTCGGGGCGGCGAGCGACACCAGCAGGGGGAGCCAGGCCAGGGCGGCCAGGAACGGGAGGCCCGCCCTGAAAGAATAGTAGGCCGTGAAAGCGAGCAGGAGCGGGGTCAAAACAAGGCTCGCAGTGAACAGAGACCTGAAGAACCGGGCAGGCCCCACACCGTAAAGGGAAGGGTCGAACTCCCGGGCTAGGAAGAGGTAGTATTGGAGGAGGAAAAAACGCAGGGGGCCGGGAGCCTGCGAGGGCAACCCCCGCTCAGCCTATGCTGACGAGGACGGTCTGCTGGGGTTGGTTGGCGGGGGTGTACACTATCTCTATCGTAGTGGCGTTAACGACAACCCTCAGGGTCGCACCGACGTACTGGTTCGGGGATAGGGTTGTGGCAGTAGGAGCTGTTATAGCCGCCCCGGCCGCCGACCCGGCGCCCGGCCACACGGTGGCCTTGGTCGGAGTCCCGTCTCTAAGCGGGTATATGACGTTTATGGAGTTCAAGGTTACGGGGACGATGTGGAGGTTGGTCATCTTCATGTCCACTATCTTCCACGTCCCGGCCACCTGCGGTACGGCCTGGACGTCGAGCTTCTCCCCGGCCGCTATCAGGCCTCCGGTCGTCCTCTGGAAGTAGGCCCATATCAGCACCCCGCCTAGCACGGTCAACGCTATCAGTATTATCGTCGCCACTAGGGGCGATATCCCAGCACTCCTCCTAGACCTCCTCCCAGCCACAGCCACGCCACCCTATCACTCAACTTAGGGTCTTTCAGAGTTTAAAAGCATGAAACCGGGCCCCCGCCCCAGCTGTGAAACTTATTACCTTCGCCCCTCTCCGCATAGTCGTAGAGGTGAGGTTGTGGTGACTGCTAGGAGGGGCGTAGCAGGCGTCTTGGCCGCCCTGTTGCTCGCGTTGATAACCGTGTCCAGCCTAGTGACAGTCCTGACGCTGACCAGCAAGAGCCTGGAGTACAGAGAAGAACACTTCACCATAATAGAAATAGGCTGCTTCGACGTAGCAGACTACTTCGCAGACCTTCTTACAGACATCTACCCAATTTGAGTCAACCGAGGGGGAACCGTGTTCAAACACCCCTCCCTCCTTTTTCTAACCCTCCTAGGTCTTTCTGCTATCGCCGTGTGGGGCTTCCTGGCGGGAGTGCTCTTGAGAGATCTCGGGGCGGCAGGCCTGCCAGCCCTAGCCCCGGCCGCCCTAGCCGTGTACCTGACGGTCGCAGGGCGGGGCCGGGCTCGGGGCGGGCGTGCGGGGAGGGCAGGCCTGGGCAAGTCCTATTAAACCGCCCCCTCCCTTATTTAAACTCTCTGGGACCCGGGCTTTGGGCTTGTTCGACAGGCTTCGGGGGCGTGGTGAGGGCGGGGGGAGGCCGGGGGCTAGGGGCAGGTGGTTTAGGGTTAGGGGTGTCCCGTTCTTCGTGCTACGGGAGGAGGAGAGGGACACGGTTCTGGCGCAGTTCGAGGCCCTCCTGGCCCAGGCCCAGTCTGGTTTCGTGCTGGCACGGAGGGTGATGGGGTCTCTCAGCTGGAGGGGCTACACGTACCCGGTCGTGGACATGGAGTTCTACGCCTACTCCAGGCCCGGCAACCCGGTCTCGGCGTTCAACGCGGTGGAGTGCGAGCCCCCCAGGAGGCCCCGGGCCCTAGGGGTTAGGAGGGGGGCTGTGGTGCTGGAGACGGGGGAGCTGGCTAGGGTTTACGTCGCATACAGGTTCCCCGCTGTCGTATACGAGGGCCTCCCCTACCTAGTCCTGGCGAAGGCCTCGGAGGCGGTGCTATACTTCGACCTGGTGCCCAAGCACAGGGCAGTGGGGATGGCCGACGCGATAAGGAGGAGGAGGGCTGGCGTCACGGGGATAGTGGAGGAGGCTAGCGTGGAGGCCGTCACGGAGCTCGCCTCAAGGATCCTGGGCGGGAGCGACCTCTACGAGTTCCAGCTAGCCTTCACCGTGACAGCGGGGGATCCCGGGAAGCTGGAGGAGGCGGGCAGGGAGCTGGTCTACGAGCTGAAAGCCTACGGTGTGGAGGCGGAGGCTCCCCCGGGCCAGCTCGACCTATACAACCTCAGCCCGCCCCGGGGGCTCGTGGTCAGGCTGGAGCCTAGGTACGCGGACAGCATGAGCCTGAGGGCCCTGTTCCCCTTCGTGGACGAGGAGCTCAGGGACGAGGGCGGAGTCCTGATAGGCTTCTCGGGTAGCGGCTCCCCCGTCCTCCTGAACCCGTGGATCAAGCCCAACCCGATATTCACGATAGTCGGGGTGAGCGGGAGCGGTAAGAGCATGACAGCCAAGGTGTTCATGTCCAGGCTACACGAGGTGGACGGCGACACGCCCATAGTGGGGGTCGACCCGGAGAGCGAGTACACACCCCACGGTAGGAGGTTCGGGAGCGACGTCCTAGAGGTCTCGGAGGGCTCCAAGCTCGGCCTGGATCCCGTCAAGCTCGTCAAGGCGGGGTTGCTGGAGATGGGCCAGGCCGTGGACATACTCTCGGAGATATACGCCGTCCCCCAGGAGCTCCAGGGCGTGCTCAGGGGCGAGTTCTTCGCCCTCTACGAGAAGGTCGACGACCTAGCCGGCCTCGTTGAGCACATGAGGCACGGGACGCTCAAGCTCTACCTTGAGGGGGCCCTGGCGCCCCCGGACAGGTACGTGTACGAGGGCCGCCTGCCCCCCCTGGATCAGCCCACCATATTCGGTTTGAGGGAGGTTAGGAGCAGGAGGCTGAAGATACTCATCTCAGCCCTCATATCGGCCTACGCCTACAACAAGCTCCTCGCCAAGGCCTCCAAGTCCGTGTTCTTCGTGGACGAGGCATGGCTCTTCTCCGACACACCGGCCATACTCAGCCTCTTCGAGAACCTAGCGAGGCGTGGGAGGAAGTACGGGGTGTGCTTCATATACATAACCCAGAGGCCCGAGGACCTCGCCAGGAGCCAGCAGGGCAGAACCATACTCGAGCAGGCGAGCACAGCCCTCCTGATGAGGGTGGAGCCGGAGGGCAGGGACGTCCTGAAAGACATATACAAGCTCTCCGACTCCGAGGCGGACACCCTCGTATCAGCCCCGGTCGGCAGGGGGATACTCAAGTCCGGCGTCAAACGCCTCATGATAAGCGTGGAGCCCACCCCCGAGGAGCTCAGACTGTTCTCCACCAGCCCCGCCGGCAGACCGTGACCGTAAGAGTGTACGGGCACTCAGAGGGCGGGCTTAACACCCGGGAGGGCGCTCACGCACTCTAAGAAGAGTGCATGTTCGCGGCCCGGGGGAGAGCGTATATGCGGGCCTGAGGTCGCAATGGCTGTGTAGTG
>Ga0209670_100719_pt1 | contig 18095 bp, 18 predicted proteins | sample PerSpoBPS_BMetaG_FD_184741 | JGI IMG/M metagenome (GOLD analysis project Ga0209670, IMG submission 184741) | Thermal spring microbial communities from Yellowstone National Park, Wyoming, USA - Perpetual Spouter B (PS_B) MetaG (SPAdes) (version 3) | ecosystem: Environmental > Aquatic > Thermal...
CGCCACCGGACGATTGAAGAAGGTGGAGACGTTCTTGTTTTAGCCCTGGTGAAGTGAGGTCACACCGTATCGCCCCCGCATGCCTTTGAGAGGGTAACTGTTGCCTCAACGCATCTATTACGTGGACGTTTTTGGAGGTCTGCGGGGATTTGCCGTCTGCAAGACCTGGACTGCGCTTTACAGGGTTCGTCGCCTTCGCCGTCAGAATCGGCAGTCTCCTCACTGGGCTAGCCTTCTCCATCATCGTTGTCAGAAGGCTTTCAGAAGAGGACTTCGGTGCTTGGGCATATGTTGGGCGGCTTGTCTCCTACTTCGCCGCTACGGCCTCTTTCATAAACATATGGGCTGCTAGGGATGCGGGCCGCGGAGGAAAGCCGTTGAAGACGGCGCTTTTTGGGTCGGCCTTAATGGTGACAGTCTCCATGATTGTATACTTCGGAATTGTAGGTTTTTCAGCAGGGGCAATAGGCAGGGAATCTTGGGTTGTTTTGCTCGGGTTAATGCAGCTTCCAGTTCTCCACATGGTTAATACTGTTGAGGGTGTATCGTCTGGTTACAAGCCAGTAGTAGCTATGTATGGGTTTGCTGTATTTGAGGTGACCAAGGTTTTCTTAGCCTTCATGACTGTTTATATATTGGGACTTGGGCTTGTAGGTGTTTTCGTCTCACTCACTTTAGCCCAACTCGTCCAGCTTTCCCTCCTCATTTATTTGCAGAGGGATTTGCTCGGGAGGGTAAGTCTACAAGATTTGAGCAGATGGTTAAAGGGTTTCTCGATTCCGCTAATCGGTTACGTTAACGGCTTAGTGTCCGGGCTTGATTTGTTTCTAGGAGGTGCACTCTATGGTTCGGCACTTCCGCTCGCCTACTGGCAGGCAGCTTTAACAGTTGCGTTGGTGATAAACTTTTACGTCAACTTAGCAGCAGGACTCTATCCCGCACTCCTGTCAGGTGGAGGGACTAGAGAAGTGGAGAAGACTTTCAAATTTGCGATGATGCTAGGAGTTCCCATGCTATTCGGCACAATTTTCCTCGGAAGGGATATTCTACTTTTGCTCAGGCCGGCCTATGTCGAGGCTACTCCTGTGCTGTATGTTCTGGCGCTGAGCTACTGGATAGTGGGTCTGACCGGTTTGTTCGCAGTAATACTTTGGGGGAAGGAAGACGTTGACAGAAGTGCTGACATCACTTTTACAGATTATGTTAGGTCCAGGCTTTTCCGATATATTTTAGCGGGGCTTTTACTGGGGATCTTGTACTCTACGGTTTTCTCGGTAGTTGCTTTGGTTGCACGTGCTTGGGGATGGGGGCCTGTGGTAACGGCTAATGCGTGGGCCTATGCACATTTGGGTCATAGTGTTGCAGGTTTGGTTGTTACATACCTCTTTTCTAGGCGAAGTCTGGCGTTCAGGCTACCGTGGCTGAGTGTTATCCGATACGTTGTAGCGTCATTTTTGATGCTTGCTTTAATGTTCCCGCCGTATTTCTTTATTCCTACAAGTAATATTGCTACCGTGCAATTCGTAAGAGTGGCTACCTTGCTGGTCGTGGCTGTTTCGACGTATTTTATTTCAGTCATTCTTGTAGATAGGGAGGGGAGGGAGATGGTAAAGCTTTTATTTAACCGTCTAGTTAGCTAACATGTGTATGGTAATGATAGGATTTTTTCCTAAGCCTTTTTGGGTCTCTGGTCGTGATGCATTGTCGTCAATGCCTTCCTGAACTCTTTCGCCGCTCACTTTTCGATCCTAGAGATACTCTTCTGTCAGAAGCTTTTTCGTGCCTCTCCTCATAACAGAGCTTGATTACAAGGGAAATTAAGGCGATATTCTACAACAATGTTAACTCGAAGAAGTTGAAGAACACAGAAGAATTAGTAACAGAAATTGCAGCAATGCACAACATCATAAGGGCGGAGGTAATACCAAATATGGTGGTTCCCTTCTACGGTATGGGAACTGCTAAGAGAGGTGAGCCAAATTTTGTTACTTACACCTACATACTTACCACGGTACCTTATCTCTGCATGCCAGTAAATGATAACTTTTCGGAGTACGATTTGGATATAAAGGCACTATTTTAAATCCTTTCCTTGTTAGCGCACCTATTATTTCGTGGCTTTCTCTACTCATATAATTATAGTGAACTTCAACAATCAAGTTCTCAACTTTGGAAAGGTCCAGAGTCGGATCTGTCAAGACGTGATATTCCGCACCTTCAATATCCATCTTAATTAAATCCACCCGCTTAAGTCCAAATCTATTAATCAAAGAATCGAGCCGAACGGTCCTAACTCGCAAAACCCCATCAGATGAATAATCGCCTCTTTTATATTGCTTTGTCGGCAAAACGCTTCCGCTTGGTGATTCACCACAGCCAAACCAGTTGCATAAACCTCCTCTATAATATTCAACCTCTGTGGCATCTTTTATATAGATAGCTTCATCTACTAAAATAATATTCTTTGCCTTTATTCTGTCAATTTTACGCTTTAAAATGTTGTAATTTGGGGGATACGGCTCCACTGCAATGATTTTGTAATACTTTTTGCTTCTTAAAATTTTATATGCATAGAGGGTATGAAAGCCTAAGAAAGCCCCTACGTCAATAAACGTTTGTCCATCTTTTAATCCTTGTTTTATAACTCTTCTGACATGTGGTTCATGTCTTAAAAGCAAAGCTGTATATCTATTTCGGGCAAGTACGGTATAATAATGTATTGGGAGTGTTCTTATAATGTGGTTTCTGCGTATTTCACCCAATAGCAACCTTAGCATTATCCTCATGAGAATATAGATCGCAAAAAAGGGACCAGCTTCTGACCAGCCAATGACAATGTCCCCCCTATCCTTTCTCAATTTCATGTCATCATCACATCATATAACGCATATTTATTCTTGATTACCGTGCTCGTGGTGGTGTGAGGATAAGCGTTTAAGGAACGCATAGATTTAGGGAGCAGCCTGAGGTTGTCATTAAAGGGTCCTCGGACTGATTTATCATGGTGGAATGTTCTTGTTCTCCATTATACTAATATCTCCGACAGACTCTCAGCCAGCTCCTCGTGCCGAACTCTTGTGCTGTATTTAAGTCTAAACTTCTCTAAAGACCAACAATCAATAATATATAGACCTAACCAGAAAAGAAAAGGCATTCAAAGCTTGAAGCAAAATAAGTTAGGACGAGACTATGCTTAACCTATTAAAATTCCCAGTAAACATCAACAATTCTGACCTGCGAGCACTTATCAGAAATTATAACACCTTTCCCTAACTTTTTCTCGAGAAAAGCTATCGACTCGTATGGATTGAACCCTTTTATTCCATGAAATTCCACAAATATCTTTTTTACGCCGAACATAGGAAGCATCGACAGTTGCTCAAGGACGTAATGCTCGCAACCTTCACAATTAAGCTTTACTACGCCAGGTTTATACATTTCGACTAATTCTATCAATTGAACGGTTGGAATATTAAGCGCGTTAAAGTCATCAGCAGATACATCCCAAAGACCGTATGTGCTTGGACCCTCTGCAGCTTGAATATACGGCAGTTTGACCGCTAATGAGGCTTTAAGACAAATAACTGGAAGACCTGCCGTATTTTTCTCGAGGTAACTAAAATGCAATGGTACCGGCTCCACCGCAATTACGCTTCTAGCACCTTTATACAACCACATCAGAGGCGTGTCTCCTAAATACGCGCCTATGTCAAGTACAACCTCGCCTGCAACCGAAAAAGGATATTTGTTGAGAAGGGTTGAGGGCGGTGCTACTCCGCTAGCTGACTCTAAAGGCAGCCTAAAATCCCTGCCAAAGTAATTCGGGATAACTAGATGGTCGTTTTCAAACTTGATGATGGGTAAAGCATCTCCATAACGTCTCCATGTAGTCTCCAGTCGTACAAGTGATTTTAAAAGCTTTCTCGCATCGCATGACAATGAGCCACCCTGTCTAGACCTGAACCTACCCCTTGCCCTCAACAGGGACTTGATAACCAACCAAGCCCAGTTGGAGCAGTGCTTCCTAGCAACAAGTACAGCCCTGTACCATGCCCAAACTTTCGCAATCAATCCTATACTGTCGGTTACAACGCGGTTATTTAACTTTAAATTAAATGGACGGCTTTTATGCAAAATATCTCTCTGAACATCATATTTGGGAACGGCACAATGGTATACTCATATCAAACGCGTATAAAAAGCCTTAAATAAAAGTGGCGATTGACATTGACGTAGGATGATGACATTCATAACAACTTGCAAACCATTCGAAGGCCATTTCAATATAATACAGCTAAATGCAATAAGAAGCTGGCTCAGATTCTGTCCTCCCTGTGAGGTTATAATCTTAGGGAGAACGGAAGGTGTCGAAAAATTGTTAAGGAATTTAGATTAGAGTACATTCCTGATGTGCCAGTAAATAATTATGGGACACCTTTGATTGATGGATTAATTAAAATAGGAAGTCAAAACGCATCGTATGAAATCATATGTCTAATAAATTCCGATATAATCCTTCTCGACGTAAACTGGAAGCTGTTCTATACTTTAACCACGACCTTAAGGAGATATCTCATAACAGCCCGCAGGATAGATTTGGAAGTTAGAGATTTATTACAATATGATGAGAAAACGATCCAATGGTTGATGACTACTATTAAGAACTTAGATAGGCGAGGAAATGATCTGTTTATATTTCGCAAAGGTACGATAGAGGGTCATGTCAAACCGTTGGCGATTGGTCGTGGGGACCATGCACGATTATTAATATATCTAGCTCTAAAATTGAAAATGCCAGTAATTGACGCTACAAACATTATGACTATAATCCATCAGAAGCATGATTATTCACATATAAAATATTCCAAAAAAATAATTACTAGGGGAATTGATCTCGCTTACACTCGTGAAGGAAAATACAACGAGGTTTTGCTAGAATACGCATCATATTTTGGAGGTAAAGATTGTAACTACTATATAGAAGATGGTTATTTAAAACGTAAAACCGATCTCACTTCAGTTGTAAGAGAAATGATCAAATCACCTTTGCTATCAGATCGAAATACTAATATATTAAGAAAGCTGACACTATGCATGCCTGCTAGCTTTAAGAGAATAATTAGATCAACGTTATATAAGCTAGGATTGTTTTATTAATCTTAATTTCTCTTTAATCTCGTAAATACGAACCAAAAATTTTGTTGGGACTAATGGCACTAATAAACAATAAAACAAAGCTCTAATTGTGACTCCATATTTGAGGGCTTCAGCAAACATTCTAAGAGCATCAACTTTCGATCCATTAAACATAAAAAGAACTCCTGTATGGAGGCAAAGTCTGGAGTAAGTTTTAGGACAATTACTTTTTAAGTAATTTTTGAACTCAGAAATATATTTAGACAATGCTAATGCTATTTGGTGCCCATATACTTTTTTAAAGCCAATTCGTGTTACCTGTCTGGATAGACTCGAAGGATTGGCTTTATTGTGGTAGCGAAGTAAAGGAACTGGTATAAAGTAGCCGCCATATTTATGAACTACCCTTTTATGAAATATGAATTCATACCCTGGTACCTCGAACCTTAATAGTTTTATTGCATCCCTTCTAAATGCTGCGAAACAATTCCCAAATCTTAATTTTTCGCATACGAAATCATTAAAATCTATAGGACCTTCCTTATCTAACCGGAAGCCCTGTAAGTTACCGTCGTCATCAATTGAATATGCATATACTACACCGTATCGGTTTCCTAATTCTTCAAATTTTCTAACTATGAATTGTAATGACCCTTCCATCAATTCATCATCGGGATCTAAAAATATTATTATATCATTTTTCGCAACTTCTATACCCTTATTTCTCGCAATGTTAACATGCCCATCGACAACATAACACCTTACAAGTCCACTACTTTCATATTTTTTCACTATATTTACAGTGCCGTCCTTCGAATTTCCATCGACCACTACAACTTCTAATAAAGGGAATTTTTGAGATAGTACACTGTTCAGGCATCGTTCGATGTATTTTTCGCTATTGTATGTTGTTATGATAACGGTAACACTCATCCCTTATTGCTACCACTAATTCGGTCATTTAAAGGTTTTCATAACCAGGACCATTTAACATCCCTAATGCTGTCAACTAAATGAAATACCACTATTTAAAGGTATTTTCAAGCGAGACATATATATCGGTAAGATGAAAATAGAACATGATAACCTTCGTCACCACTTTCAAGCAGTTCAGACCACCCTTTGATGTAATCCAGCTAAATGCATTGAATAGTTGGTTGAGGTTTTGCCCTCCATGTGAAGTTGTCATTGTTGGTCCGGACGAAGGTGTAGAAGATGCCGTTAAACATTTGCCACATATTAAAATTATTCATAACGTAAAACGATCATCATCAGGTACACCTTTTCTAGATGACTTAATTCGCCAAGGTGAAAAGGTAGCAGCTAATGATCTCATTTGTTTAATAAATGGAGACATAATTATAGTGGATGATATTCTTAAAGTAGTAAAATCTGTCTATAAAATATTTAATACAAATTTCTTGTTGATCTCTAGACGTTATGATATGAATATTAACAAATTATTAAAGTACGATAATGAGCTTATAAATTACCTACGAAATCATATATTAAGCCAATATGTTAAATTAAACAAAAAACCGCTCTGTACAGACCTTTTTGTATTCGGAAAAGGACTTTTCGACAAAATCCCTCCACTTGTCATAGGACGTCTTATTTGGGCCCGCTGGTTAATTTATAAAGCGTTATCGTATGGTATTCCAGTTATAGACGCTACCGAGGTTTTAACCGTAATTCATCAACTACATAATTATGATCATATAAGTAACCTACCGATTAAAAATTCATTCACGAAGGTTAAGTCAAGTTATGTAGATATAACTTTTACTCAAGATTACAAATGGAACCTCATTCATGCAGGAGTTGCCACCTACTTCTCTGAAAAAGACTGTAATTATGTTTTAACATATAGCGGATTAAAGAAAAAAAATGATATGGAATATTTGTTGAGAAAATTAGTCGTGACGCCATTGCTAAACAGATTAACAAGCCCCTTTGCCTTAACTGTTATTAAGACTTTGCTACCTATAAAGGTTGCCAGGAAAACACTGAAGAAAATGATGTTCACAAGAAAAATCTTATATTAATAATATTTATTTTGTAAAAAGTAAAATCACTACAATCAGATTATCAAAGTGTCGTATAAATCCTTTGATTGAGCTTATCTATCATTTTTTGCAACTTTAACACAAGAGGTTTTTTGTCACTATATGTAGCGCTTTTCTCCTTTAAAGACACATATAATTAAAGAAAAGTCCTAATATTGGCAGAACTTATTTACATATATATTGAGGATTGTCAGAATGTACTGCAGATAGTGGGTGGTAGTGATGCGTCCTACACAAGTGTCGGTGATCGGACTAGGTAAGCTAGGATTATGTATTGCTGCTGTATTGGCCCTTCGAGGTTTTAAGGTAATAGGGGTTGATATCGACAAATCTAAAGTAGATCAGGTTAACAGCGGAAGGTCACCGATCGTAGAGCATGGTTTGGAAGATCTAATTAGACAAAATGCAAAAAATCTCAAAGCAACTACAAATCATTATGAAGCGGTAAAAGAAACTCAAGCTACTTTCGTAATAGTGCCTACGCCAAGCGAATCTGATGGCTCATTTTCTTTAAAATTCGTAACCGATGCTCTTGAAAAGGTGGGTAAAGCTATAGCCGATAAAGACAGCTACCACTTGGTCGTAATTAATAGCACCGTAAGCCCCGGTTCTATGGAGAATAGAATTAAACCGTTTCTCGAAGAGGTTACAGGGAAAAAATGCGGAACTGATTTCGGGCTCTGTTATAACCCTGAGTTTATTGCACTTGGTGATGTTATCCGCGGTCTTCTTGAGCCGGACTTCGTTTTGATTGGGGAAAGCGATCCACTTGCTGGCTGTATTCTAGCAGATATGTACAGGCATATCTGCACCAACAACCCGCCAATTGAGAGGACTTCTTTTATTAATGCGGAAATAGCAAAAATAGCTATCAACTCATACATCACGATGAAGATTACGTTTGCAAACCTGTTGGCCGAAATCTGTGAAAACACCGTAGGGGCAGATGTGGATGAAGTCACTAGGATCATCGGCAGAGACTCGCGCATAGGCGCAAAATATTTGAAAGGGGGATTGGGTTATGGAGGTCCCTGTTTTCCCAGGGACAATATCGCCTTCGCGCGCTTCGCCGAATTCGTAGGTGTTAAGGCTGAACTTCCTATAATTGTTCATCAGACAAATTTATCACAGGTCAAAAGGGTTATCAAAAGACTATGGCAACTCAACCTAAAGCCCGGTACAAAAATAGGGATTCTAGGCCTTTCCTATAAGCCTGACACCCCAGTTGTGGAAGAATCGCAGTCAATAATGTTAGCTAAAGAACTAAGTAGCCTCGGCTATGTTGTGCACGTGTACGACCCATTAGCTCTAGAGGAAGCCAGAAAAGTCCTTGGTGATACAGTAATATATGATAAAACGCTAGACGATTGTGTAAAAAACGTTGACGTGATAGTGCTTGCTACACCTTGGAAACTATTCAAGACCATCGATCCGAAGGGTAAGATAATCATTGATTGTTGGAGGTTGTTAAGAGATCGTGAGGATTTAAAAAAGAATAATCAATATATACCATTAGGCATGTACCGTTAAAAATTAGTTTCTACTCTCTGCGAGCGGTATTAACAAGTTCTATGAAGCCCCCTTTTTGGGGGTCTCTATTCATTATGTACGTCATCGATGCAGTACTGGACTCTTTCGCCGATCACTTTCGAACATATAGGTACTCAATCAGAATATGGATTCACAAGTTCTCCTCTATCTTCAGGCCTTCCAGAAGGGTTAGAATGCTTGTAGCAGTAGATGAGACTTTCCTGAAGGTTAACGGTCAGATCTGTTATCTATGGGCGGCAATTGACGTTGATACCAACGAGATGTTGGCCGTATACGCGTCGAGGGGTAGAGGAATTCCCAGCGCAGTTAAGTTCGCAGGTGAGTATTGGAATCATGCGAAGGTAACAGGATAGAGAGGGTTATTCAGAGAAATGAAGGAGAGGACTAACATGTTCTACAACAACGTGAACTCGAAGAGGTTGAAGAGCATAGAAGAGTTGGTAACTGCAATTGCAGCAACGCATAATATCGTCAGGGCAGGACGAGAGGAGGTAATATCAATTTGGCAGTACCTCAACGGGCAAGAGATGGAATTTTATACTTATCGCGCAACTCCCTATGCCATTCTACCGTTCTGACCAGCCCCTCGTAGAGGTCGACTTTGGGCTCCCATCCAAGTAGTTGTTTTGCCCTTGTTATGTCAAGCGCCCTACTGAAAGGTCCCTCAGGCTTGGACCTGTCGAAAACGATCTGATTGGGTTTATGACCCGTAATTTCCAGAATCATTTTCGCAACATCTTTAATTTTGTATCTTTTATCCCATCCAAGATTGATTGGAGTTGCGTCCGTTATTTTCTCAGCTGCCAAGATCGTGCCATTAACTATGTCATCCACATATGTGAAGCCACGCTCCTGCTCCCCGGATCCCCATACGACGTATGGGTCCTCTTTGTCTAGCGCTCTCTCTATTAGTGCTGCAATGGCGTGGGTGGTGTCAAACTGGCCTGGGCCGTAAACGGTCAGATATCTGCATATGGACGATTTGAAACCTTTCTCCTCATGTAAGACTTTAAGCTGGAGCTCACCCATTAACTTCGCGAAACCATATAGGTTATCGCTGCTTCTCCAACCCTCACCAGTAGAAAGTATGTCGTCTTCCTTTAACAGATATCCCGGTTTGTTTAATGATGGCGGGTATACACATGCGGAGGATGAGTAGTGCAATCTATCGACGCCTGCCTCGTATGAAGCCATTATAACATTATGGTCGATTGCGAGAATTTCTGAGGTTTCGGTCTGGTATTTGTCGACGAACTCTCTACCACCAAACAGCGCACTGAGGTGAAAAACGACGTCGCATTCTCTGGCCAGGTTTTGGAAGGCGTATCTTTCAGTCCGCAAATCCATTGCGACAAGTTCTGGCTCGCTATAGCCATATTTGTTGTATATTTCTCTAAGCCTTTGTAGCTTCGCCTGCCAGATCCATGATTTGTTTGGATGTAGTAGCTTGTCTACAACTATAACTCGTGCACCTAAGCCAAGCAGCTTATCCACCAGAGCACCACCAATGAAGCCTGCTCCTCCGGTAACAATAACTTGTTTACGTTTCCAGTTCATAAAATCAGTAGCAATGACATGATTAATAAATCTTTGCTACTCCAATGCAGTATCGTCAGAATAAGTCTATGAGATACTTTTTATGGACTACTAAACCAAATATGCAACAAGGAGAGCGTCCGTACCAATTTAGTCTCTTATTAAAAACACCTCTCACGTTTAGATATTACTTTTCGATAGAAGAAATGCTTTGGTTATTTGCCGACTTTTTGGACAAAAGCTAACAGAGCCAACTTTTGTAGTGAAATTAGTTTGGGAATGCAGACCCCCACTTTATCTTTTAGGGAACCATTATTCGGCTTGCCAGTAGGTGATAACTCATTAAGGTTGGTTCTGGATATAGAGGGATTATCCTGAACCCATGTCTAGCTAACGCAGAGATTATCTCACGACTCTTTCGGCTTCCGTATTTGTAGTGGACTTCTATGATCATGTTACAAACATTAGACAAATCTAATGTCGGATCTGTTAAAATTTCGTATTCTGCCCCTTGGATATCCATTTTAACTAAATCCACGCGCTCTAAATTAAAAGATTTAATCAGTGTATCAAGTCGGATAGTTTTAACACGAATGCTTTTAGTTTTGTCCAAAGAAAAATTATCAGTATGTGGTTCTGACCAAGCTATTCTGCCTGTTGCCGACATCCCGTCACGGTATATATCTCCAATATAGAAGTCGACTTCTATATCATCCTTTATCCAAATAGCCTTATTCAAAAGTTGGACAGTAGGATTGTGCCCAAATTTGCTTTCAAGAATACGGTAGTTATTAGGAAATGGTTCTATAGCAATAATTTTGGAATTTGCCTTCTTCCTCAATATTTTGTAAGCTAGAAATGTATAATGACCTTTATAAGCACCGATATCAATGAATGTTAAGCCCCTTTTTCAAAATCTTCTTAACGATTTTATTAACGTGCGGTTTCCAGCCATAAATTCCACCAAATTTAACACCATAGTATGCCTTTATATAGTGTACCCTAGTTATGTATAAAATCCATGAACTACGTTCCATACCGATAAGAATGCGTAAAATAACTTTTAAGGAAACGTAACCTAAATACCAGAGCCCCATCCAGGCTCTAGCAACAATCTCCCGAGTCATCAGATGGGTAAAACTGCCCGTTATTTAAATTTAGGTTTATCAACAACTCTACATCAATTTATATGTTGACTACCGTTCTAATTACAGGCGGAAAAGGGGTATTAGGCTGGCATCTTGTTGATGAACTTTCTAAAGCAGGGTACAAAGTGATAGCAACATGCTTAGAGCGTGAGCAACCAAATAAACATCAGGCCAATTTTGTTCTCGACGTTACAGATCGAGCATCATTTTACAACTTACCAAAAGATGTCGACATAGTAATTCATACCGCAGCGATTTCGCGTGTCGCAACAGCTGAAGCAAATCCATCTCTTTGTTTTAATGTAAATGTAGGGGGAACGATTAACTTAGTTGAGTGGTGTCTTTCTCTCAATACGTCACCTATTCTAATTTTCATTTCGAGTAGAGAAGTATATGGCGAGTCATTATATACTCCAGTTGATGAAAACCATCCTACTAACCCCAAATCAGTTTACGGTATAAGTAAACTAATGGCTGAGATGATCTTGGAAAACAGAAAATTATACGGCTTGCATTATGTAATAATAAGACTTACAAACGTGTATGGTTCCACACGTGACTATCCTACGAGAGCTATACCCTCTTTTGTGATTAATGCCTTAAAAGGAAAGACGTTAACTATTTATGGAGGTGATCAAATCCTTGATTTTCTCCATTTAAATGATTTCCTAGAAGGGATTTTACGACTTATAGGGGTCTGTGAGAGTGATATAGATCGTATTAACGGAGCTAAACTTAATTTATGTAGCGGTAAAGGACACTCCTTAATCGAAATCGCAAAACTAATAATTAGGAAAACAAAAAGCAGCTCTTCTATTGAAATTGAAAAAGCCAGACCTTATGAGACTAGAAGATTTATCGGTGATTATAGGAAAGCACGGTTATCAATAGGTTTTACTCCGAGGATAGAGTTGAGTGATGGCCTCGCAGACTACATAAAGAAAATGGAAGACTTAATATAGGATTTGTGAATGACAAGATTTGATGAGAATTGCATTCCTGATTCCTAGTCTGACAATCGGTGGGGCTGAAAAAGCTGTTTCGCTATTGACCACCGAACTGTCGCATCAGCATGACATTTATATCATGTTGTTACAAAAGAAAATTCAATTCCCCTATAAAGGTCATGTGTACGTTATAGGTCAAGAAGACAACTTTCAAGGTCGACTACATAGTTATGTTTCTTATTTCAAACTGTTGAGATCGATAAATCCCGATGTCGTTATCAGTTTGCTGACAAAAGCTCATACAATGAATGCATTAATTCCAGCAATAGTTAAAAGAAGATTAATATGGGTGCAGAATTTCCCTATCCAGCACCATTTCCGAAACAAAATCATTTCACTTCAAAATTTACTTAAATGGTTAACCATTTATAGAGGGGTTGATAGAATTCTTGCCGCATCAAAGTTATTGGCCCACAAATTAATGATGCTTTATAGAGTTGACCGCAAAAAGATTAGTGTCCTATACAACCCAGTAAATATTACTGAAATAGAAACTCTTAAAAAATATCCATTGAATGATGCGGAGAGGGATCTTTTTGGTAGCCCTACTTTTATAAACGTGGGGCGTTTTACTTGGCAAAAAGGACAGTGGCATCTAATAAGATCCTTTAAGGAAGCATCAAAAGAGTTGGAGGACGCTAAATTAATAATAGTTGGAGAGGGGAAAATGAAATTCTTTTTACACTCGTTAATTAAGAAGCTGAATTTAAATAATAGGGTGACCTTATTCGGTCCTACTTCAAATCCTTACAAACTTATGGGCAGGTCGGATGTGTTCGTTTTTCCTTCAATTAAAGAAGGATTGCCTATTTCACTTATTGAAGCTCTTGCATGTGGACTTACGGTCATGTCTTCTGATTGCCCGAGTGGTCCTAGGGAAATATTGGCTCCCGACACTCCTTATTATGACAAACCACTTAAAGAGCCAGAATTCGCAAAATATGGTATCTTAATGCCTGCCCCGGATGGGATGCTACGAGACCATACCCAAGGTCTAACTTGGTGCGAGAAAAAATGGGCCGAGTGGATGACTATAGTCGGCTCAGACAAGAATATAAGAAGACGCTATGCTAGCATAGCTCCCATTAGGGCATTCGATTTTGACGTTAAAAAGATTGGTAGGACGCTACTTGATATTATATCCGAATAGCTTTACCGGCTTCTTTGTGCTGGTATTTATTGAAAAACTTAAATAAGGTTACTAGCCATATATTTCTAATTCCAATTTAATGTTTGCACCAATACATCATGTAGACCCTTTTTCCCATATCCCATATTTTGAAGTTGCCTTCAAGCCTATCCTTAAGAAAATCCAGTTCCTCATTAAGTTGGTGAATATCACGTACATGGAATTCCACTGCTATTTTATTTACATCAAACTTTGGAAGTTGTGATAGTTGTTCAAGAACATAATGTTCGCAGCCTTCGCAGTCAAGTTTGACAAGTGTTGGACGATGCTCTTTCACCAAGTCAATCAATTGTACAACCGGAACGTTCAATTTATTTATGCTGGTAATACTTGTGTCTATATCGAAAAGACCATATACTACACTCCAATCAAGGTTAGGATCATAGGGCAGTTGAACAGCTAGGGAAGCATTGATGCAAATAACAGGTAGACCAGCCACATTCCTCTCAAGATACTGGAAATGTAGTGGAACAGGTTCTACTGCTATCACGCTTCGGGCACCCTTATACAGCCACATTAATGGGGTGTCGCCCAAATACGCACCAACGTCTAATACAACGTCCCCTTTGACATCGAACGGGTAATGCTTTAAAAAGGCAGACGGTGGAGCGACACCCACAGCCCTAATCGGAATTCTGAAATCTCTACCAAAATAATTCGGAATAACCAGAGAATCCTCCTCGAACCTCACAATACCTAGAACGTCACCGCAATGCCGCCACGAGTTTTCTAACCTGACCAGCTGTCTCAAAAGGACTTTCCCATTGCAAGCTATCGAACCACCAGCTTTAGACTTGAAAACTCCATCCTGACCGGAAACAGCCTTTAACATCAGCTCAGTCCAGTTAATAACATGTTTTCTACCGACCCTCATAGCATAAGACCAACTCCTAACTCTCGCAAACATGCAGTAACAGATGCAGAGACGATCTTATATACTTATCTAAGGACGACCAAAAAGGCTATGGTCCGAGATCCGGCTCTTATGCGAAAACCCTTATAATAGCCCATGATTTAGTGGTTCGTTTTGACGCATATTATTGTTTTAGCCCATAATCCCGTCAAATAAATTAGAACAAAAGGCACAAATATCCACAACTTGCTACTCATATCCGGTAAAAACCTTACCTTAAAGCCAAGCCTCCTAAACTCATTCGCATTCCAACCGCTTAAATGGCTCTGGAAGGGATTACCATCCTCGCAACTCCTTATACGATAACCTTTAGGAGTCGATAATCCAATGATACAACAAGAAACTCTTTTTCAAATTCTTTTAATGCTCGGGCTCCTCTAATCTTATCTAAATGGTTCAATGACTTCAACGGCCACTACGCCGCTGAACGCTTTGTTCCTAAAAGGCAGATGCGCAATATCGCAGCAAACTAAATCATCATAAATACCGTTAGGTATGGCCTTGAGATAGGGGGCGAAAATATCGCAACCAATTAGAGTAGGTGCATTGAGCCTCCGCATGTCTTTGAAAACGACGCTAAATAAGCCTGTACCACACCCTGCGTCAAGTATCCGTCCTTCTTTAGGCATCCTCGCCGAGAGAAATGCTGCTGCAATTACATTTTGAAAAGGTGCCACATAATCTTCACTGCTATTCGCTATATAAAAATTTTACAACCCTGCGTAGTGTTTCCTTAGGGTGTTTTAATGCATGATTGCCCAGCAACTCCATAATCCTATCTATCTTTACCTTAAACTTGTGCTTATCCTCAGGGGTGAAGGCGGATGGCAGGCCTTTGTCAACAATCTCGATAGCTGGATTTATCCTGCCCCCTGTTTCCTCGTAAACAATCTGTTTGATGTACTCCGCCAGCTCTATGACTGTAACTGGCTCGGGATGTACGACGTTGAAAACGTTGTTGACACCCCTCAAACCTCCTTCCAAAACCTTGCCCACAACGACCTCGTAGGCCTTGCAAACGTCCTCAATATCGACGAAGAGCATGGGCCTGTACATGCTGTGCTTATAGGGTGTCAACGGCTTACCCGAAAGGGCATTGCGTATGAATATGCTAGCGGCCGTCAGCTCAGGCATCCCAGGCCCCAAGACAGTCCCAGTCCTCAAAACCACGTAAGACTTGTTGGGGTACATGTGGGAGTAGAGCCTCACAACAGACTCTTGACATACCTTCGACAACGCGTAGATCTTCGCCCTCTCCTCAACCTTATCGGGCCTATAACCAAACTCCTCATCCACAACCCCCTCCAAACCCATCTCACCAATAGTATGCCAGGTCCCCGCTTGGACGAGTCCCACCGCATTGTCCAAACGCGCAACGGCCTCACAGATGTTCTGAGTCCCGACCACGTTGACCTGATAGCCCAGAACGGGCTCCTCATTGATGCGTGGTATCTGGATAATCGCAGTATTAATTGCGACCGCGGCATCAGCCAAGCATGCAAACACATCTAGAGCGTCCCTGACGTCGCATCTTTTGAAATCGACGTTCTCCAAAGACCTCTTTGGCGGGTTTACGTCAGCCACTCTGACGCGGTATCCGCGGGAGCTAAGGTGTGCTGCAAGGTTTGAGCCTATGAATCCGGAGCCGCCGAAAACCACAACATCGACAGCCATATTACAACCAACGCAACGTGTCGACGTTCCTAAAATTATATCTATCATCGGCCACTTGATGCCACCTCTCTTAGGAGTGAGGCAATCTTGGGGATAACCGTGTCATAGTTAAACTCAGTTTCTACAAGCTTCCTGGCCCTTAGCCCCATCTCCCGCCTTAACGAATCGTCCATAAGCAGTATCGATAGACGGTCAGCCAAAGCGGCTATGTCACGTGGCTTCACGAGGAACCCCGTCACACCATCTATGACCGCCTCAGGTATCCCCGCAACCTCCGTAGCGACCACGGGCTTTCCGCAGGCCATCCCTTCCAACAATGCACGTGGAATGCCTTCTCCTTCCCTAGTTGCATATGCGATGATGTCCGCTGCCCTCATTAAAGCCGGCATCTCCCTGTTAGGGACAGGACCGAGAAAATACACATGGTGATCCAATCCTGCCTTACCAACTTCCTTAACCAATCCTTCAACATACTCTTTATCTCCAGACCCAGCCACCACAAGGATGCAATCTCTCTGCTTACTCAAAACAATTTCAAAGGCGCGTATAAGATCGCGGACGCCCTTCTTCTCATTAACACGTCCAACATACAGAACGCATTTGCGTCCATCCTTCAAAGACATTAAACGGTGGCTGACCTCACCGTCGGGGGTGAAACGCCTGACGTTCACAGCGTTATGGATGTAAACGACCTTTGAGACGTCTAGCTTAGGATGGTATAGCATAATCTCAGGCAGCATGAGCTTCGAATAGAGGACAACCCTGTCGCAGGCATCTAAGGCCTTGCGGAGAAAAAACCTGTAAAACCGTTCCTTACCGCGGGCTTCAGAAGGGTGTCCGAAAAGCCATGTGCCGGGGAGGACAAGTACGGAGGGCATGTCGGACAACGTCTTGGCAACCCATATGGCTGAAAGCTCCGGTGGGCTGAAGGTCCTCACATAAAGTACGTCAACGTCGTTCCTGCTCAGCACGGGGGCCATGCTATAGAAGAGAATCTTTGTAGCGCCGTAGACCTTCGGAACTCTAATGGCTGGAAGCTCAACGACCTCCATGTTCGGAGGTAGCGTAGCATCCCGTGCAACCACGTTATCAGTCACAACCTTAAGACCGTCGACATACCTGCTTAGCAGCACGTACTCCTCGAAATACTGGGCGTGAAGGCTCGGAGCATTAACCCCCTCAAGTCTACCGATAAATGTCATGGCACAAACCATACCAAACCAAGGCATCAAAAGCCCTTTATAGCGATATAGTGTTGGGAGAGGCGCAAAACAACACTTCACTCAGCCAAGCCATTATAGCATAGAGCTAAGTCAACATTAGACCCACAGGTAAACGCGTTGATGGTGATTGCGCGGGCGGCGGCACGAGGATTTTTGACGGTAGGTAAACCTTGTCCAACGCTTTGGAAATCGAAGTGCTGAAGCATGATCCAATACGCCAAACCACCTTTAATCAGGCCGGAAAATATGACCTAGTAGTGGCGCAGGAGGTTAGTCTCGGTTGAGGGTCCTCTTCACCGCTTCCGGCAGCCACTTGGGCGGGAGCACGATGGCGATGATGAACCTGATGATAGGGTTGAGAAAGCTGGGAGCCGAGCCCCTGCTCTTGGGAACAGAACCCTCCCAGATCTACAGACCCTACTTCGAGAGGCTTGAAGAGGTGGGAATCAAAATTGTCTACTGGGTACGCGGAGCGGTCGGCGCGTCCTACTGGGCCGGACTGTTGGCGGCCGCAACCAAAATGGCCCTGAAGGGTTCCGTCGACGTGCTGCACGCCCACACGCCAAAGGAGGGCATGGTCCTCTCGCTGGTCTCACGGCTGACGGGTAGACCCCTTGTTTACACCTTCGAGGGGGATCCGCTACTCGAACTG
>Ga0209670_100739_pt1 | contig 17678 bp, 15 predicted proteins | sample PerSpoBPS_BMetaG_FD_184741 | JGI IMG/M metagenome (GOLD analysis project Ga0209670, IMG submission 184741) | Thermal spring microbial communities from Yellowstone National Park, Wyoming, USA - Perpetual Spouter B (PS_B) MetaG (SPAdes) (version 3) | ecosystem: Environmental > Aquatic > Thermal...
CGAATGCAAGCAAATCGTTAGAAGGATTCGCTGTCCTCTACAGGCTTGACCGCCGGGCCTTCCGGCATGGGTTTGGAACGAGGTTCGGCGCAAGCGAGATCCTCTTGCGGGAGGGACCTATGGGGAGCGAGGTGTTGCGGAACTACATCGGCGGCCAGTGGGTGGCGTCGGCGACGGACACTTACCTGGAGGTGCGCAACCCGGCCCTGGATGCGGTGATCGCCCGGGTCCCCCTCTCCACGGTGGAGGAAGTGAACCGGGCGGTGGCGGCGGCCCGGGAAGCCTTCGAATCATGGCGTCGCCTCCCCATCCCGGTCCGCGCTCGCTATCTCCTGCGCCTGCGGGACCAGGTGGAGCGGCGTTTTGAGGACCTGGCCCGCACCATCGTGCAGGAGCACGGGAAAACCCTGGAGGAAGCCCGGGGGGAGATGCAGCGGACCCTGGAGAACATCGAGGCGGCCGCCGGGATGTTCACCGCCCTCATGGGCTACCACACGCCCCAGGTCGCCGATGGGATCGATGAGGAATGCATCCTGGAGCCGGTGGGCGTCTTCTGCTGCATCGCGCCCTTCAACTTCCCCGCCATGATCCCCTCGTGGTTCTTCCCCTACGCCCTCGTCGCCGGGAACACCTACATCGTCAAGCCCTCCGAGATCTGCCCCATCACGCAAACCCGTCTCTTCGAGCTGATCCACGAGGTTGGCTTCCCTCCCGGGGTGATCAACATGGTCCACGGGGGGAAAGAGGTGGTGGACGCGCTGCTGACCCACCCCGACGTCGCGGGGGTCTCCTTCGTGGGCTCCACGCCGGTGGCGAAGTATGTCTACGCCACGGCGGCCGCCCACGGCAAGCGGGCCCAGTGCCACGGCGGGGCCAAGAACGCCCTGGTGGTGATGCCCGACGCGGACCTGGAGCGCACGGTCCCCGCCATCCTCTCCTCCGCCTTTGGGTCGGCGGGCCAGCGCTGCCTGGCCGGTTCCCTGGTGATGGCCGTGGGCGAGATCCACGAGCCGTTGCGGCGGGCCCTGGTGGAAGGAGCGTCCCGCATCCGGGTGGGTTACGGGCTTGACGAGGGGGTGCAGATGGGTCCGGTGGTCTCCCGCAAAGCCCTGGAGCGGATCCACCGCTATATCGAGCTCGGCCTGCGGGAAGAAGCCGAGCTGCTCCTGGACGGACGGGGGATCCGGGTGCCGTGCTATCCCAACGGTCTATATCGAGCTCGGCCTGCGGGAAGAAGCCGAGCTGCTCCTGGACGGACGGGGGATCCGGGTGCCGGGCTATCCCAACGGTTACTTCATCGGGCCGACCATCTTCGATGGGGTGCAGCCGAAGATGACCATCGCCTGTGAGGAGATCTTCGGCCCGGTGCTGGGGGTGATCCGGGTGCGCGATCTGGAGGAGGCGCTGGAGATCCTCAACGGCCTCCCCTATGGGAACGCCGCCTCCCTGTTCACCCGGGATGGACGGGCGGCCCGGGAGTTCCGGCTGCGGGTGCGCGCGGGCAACGTGGGGATCAACATCGGTGTGGCCGCCCCCATCGCCCCTTACCCCTTCGCCGGGCAGAAACAGTCCTTCTTCGGCGACCTCCACGGCCAGGGGATGGACACCTTATACTTCTTCACGGATCGCAAAGTGGTGATCACCCGCTGGTTCTAAGCGGCAGGCCCTCCTCCGCCCCGGGAGGGAGTCGCGATGCCGGGCGAGCGCTGGATCCTGACGGTGGACCTGGGGACGACGGGCCCCAAGGTGGGTCTGGTCTCGACGCAGGGAGAGCTCCTGGCCTGGGAGAAGGAGCCCACCCGGCTGTCCCTCCTGCCGGACGGCGGGGCGGAACAGGATCCCCATGAATGGTGGGAGGCCATCCGGCGGGCCACCCATCGCTTGCTGGAAGGGATCCCGGAGGCCCGGGATCGCATCGTCGCCATCGGCTGCACCGGCATGTGGTCCACCCTCGTCCCGGTGGATCGCGAAGGGGCTCCGTTAACCCCTGCGATCCTCTGGATGGACGCGCGGGGCGCGCCGGAGGTGGAGGAGATGTTCGGCGGCTTCCCCTCCGTGGCGGGCTACCGGCTCGATCGCCTGATCCTCTGGATCCGGCTGACAGGAGGGATCCCGGGTCATTCGGGGAAGGATTCGTTCGCGCATCTCCTCCATCTGCGTCGCCGTCGCCCTGAGGTCTATCGGGAGACCTGGAAGTTCCTGGAGGCGAAGGACTACCTGAACCTCCGCCTGACCGGGTGCGCCGCCGCTTCCTACGATTCCATCGCCCTCTTCTGGCTCACGGACAACCGGGACATCCATCGGATCGACTATCATCCCGCGTTGCTCCGGGCGGCGGGCGTGGATCGGGAGAAGCTCCCCGACCTCCGGAAGGCGGTGGAGATCCTGGGTCCGCTCCGGCCGGAAGCGGCCCGGGACCTGGACCTCCGCCCGGGGATCCCGGTGATCGTGGGGACGCCGGATGTGCAGGCCGGAGCGGTCGGCTCCGGGGCGGTGGCGGATGAGGCTCCCCACCTCTATCTGGGCACTTCCTCCTGGCTCACCTGTCACGTGCCGTTCCGCCGGGTGGATCTCCTTCGGAACATGACCACGCTCCCCTCCGCGATCCCCGGCCGTTATTTCATCGCCAACGAGCAGGAGACGGCAGGAGCCTGCCTGCAGGTCCTGGGCCGGCTGCTCCAGGATCCCACCGCAACGGCCCCTCTCCCCGAGCCGCTCCTGGACGCCCTCGCGGCCCAGGCTCCGCCGGGGAGCGGGGGCCTGTTGTTTGCGCCATGGCTGTATGGGGAGCGAACGCCGGTGGAGGACAGCGCCCTGCGCGGGGGGTTTTTCAACCTCTCCCTGGAGACCCGACGGGAACATCTGGTGCGCGCGGTTTTCGAAGGCGTCGCTTATAACACCCGCTGGCTGTTAGAGGCGGTGGAGGGTTTCCTCCGGCATCGCGTGGATCACATCCGCTTCATCGGGGGCGGGGCGCGCTCCGCCATCTGGGGCCAGATCATGGCGGATGTCCTGAACCGGACGATCCATACGGTGCAGGAGCCGCAGCTGGCCGCCCTGCGCGGGGTCGCCCTGCTGGCCGCGGTGGCCCTCGGCGAGCTGACATGGGCGGAGATCCCGGAGCGGGTGCCCATCGCCGCCACCTTCCGCCCGGATCCCGCCAACCGCGCGCGCTACGACGCGCTGTTCCGGGAGTTCCTGGCCTTTTATCGGGCGACCCGCGGCATTTATCGCCGTCTTCACCGCCGCCGCTCGCTCTTCGTCTGAGAGGGTGGATCCCTCAGGAGCGATGGGGATGCTGCGCGAAGGCGGGTTGTGGGAATTCCTCCGGCGAGGGCTTCGTTCATGGCTTGCCCGGCTGGAGCGACCGGTGCGGGCGATGCCCGGGGTGGAGCGTCGCCTGGAGGAGGAATACGCGGAGGTGTTGCGAGGGCTGGAGCCGCTCCTCAAGCCTTACCGGGATCTTCCCGCCTTCCACCGGTTGCCCCCGGAGGGGCGTTCCCCGGAGTGGGTGTTCTGGCACCTGGAAGCGCTGGCGGCCCGGGAGGAGCCGCGATGGCGGAAGGGCTATGCCTCGGGGGCGGTGTATCACGGCGGGGAACCCCATGTGGCCTTCCTGAACCGCGTCTACGCCCTTTTCTCCCAAGCCAACCCCCTCCACCCGGATCTCTGGCCCAGCGTGGCGCGGATGGAGGCGGAGATCGTCTCCATGACCGCGCACATGCTGGGCGCGGACGCCGCGGGCGAGGAGATCGTGGGGACGGTGACCTCATGCGGGACGGAGAGCATCCTGCTGGCGATGAAGGCCTATCGGGACTGGGCCCGGGAGACGCGGGGGATCGTCCGGCCGGAGGTGGTGCTCCCGGTCACCGCCCACGCGGCTTTCGAGAAGGCCGCTCAGCTCCTCGGGCTGCGCTTGATCTACGTCCCGGTGGATGCAGGTTATCGGGCCGATGTGGCGGCCATGGCCCGGGCGATCACCCGTCGCACCATCGCCCTGGTGGCCTCCGCGCCCTCCTTCCCCCACGGCGTCATCGACCCTGTCCCGGAGATCGCGGCCCTGGCCCGGGCGCGCGGGATCGGTTGCCACGTGGATGCATGCCTGGGCGGGTTCATCCTGCCGTGGGCGGAACGGCTGGGCTATCCCGTCCCTCCCTTCGATTTCCGGCTGCCCGGCGTGACCTCGATCTCCGTCGATCCGCACAAATACGGATACGCGCCGAAGGGCGTCTCGGTGATCCTGTATCGGGGAAGGGCGCTGCGCCGTTATCAGTATTTCGCGGCCACGGACTGGCCGGGGGGCCTCTACGCCACCCCCACGCTGCTGGGGAGCCGCCCGGGCGGCCTGATCGCCGCGGCCTGGGCGGCGATGATCGCGCTGGGGGAGCAAGGGTATCTGGAGGCCACACGCGCCATCCTGGAGACGGCAGCCCGGATCCGGGAAGGGATCCGACGGATCCCCGGGCTGGAGGTCATGGGGGATCCCCTCTGGGTCATCGCTTTCACATCGAAGGAGTTCGATATTTACCGGGTGCTGGAGCGGATGGGGCAGAGGGGCTGGAGTTTAAACGCGCTGCAGCACCCGCCGGCGGTGCACCTCGCGGTCACCCTGCGCCACACTCAGCCCGGGGTGGCCAAGCGGTTCCTGGAGGATCTGCGGGAAAGCGTGGCCTGGGTGCGGGCACACCCGGAGGAGCGGGGCGCCCTGGCCCCGGTCTACGGCATGGCCGCCACCTTGCCCTTCCGCGGAGTGGTCCGGGATCTGCTCCACCGCTATTTGGATTTGCTCTACACGCCGTGAGGGAGTGAGGCGATCGGGCGCGGTGGGCGACCGGCCGGTCGACCCCACCGCGCCTTTTCCTCATCGCCGGAGGAGCTCCATCAGCGTGATCTCGAAGGGCGCCAGCCGCAGCTCCCGGAGGGCTTCCTCGGCGCCCTCCTTCCGGTGGGTGGAGAAGAGGCACCGGCCCCAGGTCGGGAGATCGAGGCGCACGTGGGCCGGGCCTTCGCTCATGTTCATCGCCACCAGGCAGGCCGAGCCGTCCTCCCGCAGCCGGCGCAGGAAGACCAGGGCCTCCTCGGAATCCTCCGCCAGAGGGACGTATTCGCCCGCGAGCAAAGCCGGCGTGCGCTGCCGCAGGCGGATCAGACGCCGATAAAAAGCAAGCAGCGAATCCGGCTCCTCCAGCTGATCCGCCACGTTCACCCCCTCCTGGTAGTTCGGATGCACCGGAAGCCACGGCGCCACCCCCGGCGGGCAGAAGCCGGCGTTCGACGCCCGGGACCACTGCATCGGCGTCCGGCATTTGTCCCGGCCGAACCGCGCCCCGCGGATCACGGCCTCCTCATGGGGCGTTCCGAACAGCTCCCGCTCCACTGTATACCACCAGCGGCCCAGGGGATCCTTGAACAAAGAGAGGTCGGTGAGGATCAGATCCCGCATGCCGACCTCTTCCCCGTAGTAGAGGAAAGGCGTGCCCCACAGGGTGAGCATGAGGGCGGCGGCGATGCGGGCGATCTCCCGGTCATGCCGGCCGTCCCCGTAGCGGCTGAGGACGCGGGAGACGTCGTGGTTGCCCATGGTGTTGCAGGGCCATGCGCCGGGGGGCAGCCCGGCCAGCCGCTCCCGCTGGTTCGCCCGCACCACCGCCGGCGTCAGGCGCGGGGCCTTCATCAACGGGAAGTTGAAGACCAGATGCAGCTCGTCCTCCCCGTTCCCGTAATACGCCAGGTCCTCCGTCTCCCCCACCAGCACCACGTCCCCATAGGCGTTGACCAGGGCCCGTAGCTCCCGCATCAGGTCGTGGACCTCGGGCAGGTCCTCCTGATAGCGGAACATCTCCTGACGGATGCGCCACAGGCGCTCCCGCTCTGCCTCATCCGTGGCCGCGTTCCACGCCTTCAGCCACTCGGGGTAGCTCATCGGCGCCGTCTGATCCGGGAGCGCGGGATCCTCGAAGATCGTCCCCACCGCGTCCAGGCGGAAGCCGTCCACCCCCATGTCCAGCCAGAAGCGGACGACGTCGAACATCGCCTGTTTCACCGCCGGGTTCCGCCAGTTGAGATCCGGCTGCTCTTTGAAGAAGAAGTGATAGTAATACTGGCCGGTCCGGGGATCGTATTCCCACGCGGAGCCGCCGAAGATCGAATACCAGTTGTTGGGAGGCCCGCCGTCCTTGCCGTCGCGCCAGATATACCAGTCCCGCTTCGGGTGATCGCGGCGGGAGCGGGATTCCTGAAACCACGGGTGCTGATCGGAGGTGTGGTTGAGCACCAGGTCCAGGATCACCCGGATGTTCCGGCGGTGGGCGTCTTCGAGGAGGCGGCGGAAATCCTCCAGGGTCCCGTATTCCGGGGCCACGTTCATGTAGTCTGCGACATCGTAACCCCAATCCACCAGCGGGGAGGGGTAGTGGGGGCACAGCCAGATGGCCTCGACCCCCAGGTCCTGGAGGTAATCCAGATGGCGACGGATCCCCTCCAGGTCTCCGATGCCATCTCCGTTCGCGTCCGCGAAGCTGCGGGGGTAGATCTGATAGAACACGGCCTTCTGCCACCAGCGCAGGGATGTCATCGGGCAACCTCCGCGCCTCGGTCTGGGTTCCAGCGCCCCGGGGAGGGGGGCGAAACGGTCGGCCTCCTGTAACGAGTGAGGGATTTTATTCGGGTGAAGGCGGATCGGCAAGGGGGCGGGCGAACAGGCCGATTAGGTGAAGGCGCCACCCGCGCAGGGGGCGCCACGCGGTGAGCCGTTCGTAAAGGGCGGCGAGGGCGAAGAGGAGGGGATGGAAGGCCAGATACGTGGGATCCTCGACCTCGAACCAGGCGATCTCCTGCAGGCCGGCCGCGCGGAGGAGGCGGCGCAGCGCCCCCGGCGTGTTGGCGCGATAGAAGGTGGGGAAGATGTCCTGGGGCGCGCGGCCGTAGAGGCGGCGCACCAGCGGGCGGCGCCAGCGCGATGGGATGGCGCGCCCCAGGGCGACGAGGGGATGGCGGGCGTTGGGTGTGAGCAGGAGGAGATGCCCTCCCGGCTTCAGCACGCGGGCGATCTCCTGGAAGGCCGCCCGGGGCTCCGGCAGGTGCTCGATCACCCAGGTGCAGAGGATCAGATCGAAGGTTCGCGCGGGGAAGGGCAGGGCCTCCAGCCGCGCCTGGGCCCGGAAGGGGAGGATGCGGTTCTCCCGGAGGGAAGGGAAATCCGCATCCACCCCGACGGCCAGGCCCACCCGCTCCTGGAACCGGCCCAGCACCCCCCAGCGCCCGCATCCCGCATCCAGAGCGCGGACGTGGGGGAGGAGCAACGGCTCCAGCAGGGCGTTCAGGACATCCCCCGCCGGCCGCCATCCCGGCCGTTGCGCCTGATACCGGCGGCGCGCCTGCTCCTGACGGGAGAGCTCCAGCATGTGCGCCTCAGGGGGAAGGATCCGTTCCATCTCCCATTCTGGCTCCGGTTTCCAGGCCTGTCATCGGATGGCCCACGGACCGTCCCGGGAATGAGGGGCCGCCGGGCTCCTGGCCGGTGATCCCTTTCGGCCGCAGGACATGTAGGGCAACTGCGAGCAGTTGCCTACATGCGGAAAAACCGGAAAGCCCCGATCGGAGTCCTCTCCGGCCGACGACGAAGCCGGTGGGGGCGTGGGGGTCTCCGCCGGTTTTTTGTAAACGCCGCCCGATGTGCTAACTTGAGGGTTGTCCACAACCCTCATTCGGGATCGCCCGGATGGAAGCGGCGGCGCGCGTCTTGCTGGAGGCCCTGAAGCGTCTCCTGGAGGAGGGTCCCTATGAGGCCCGGCTGGTGGGCGGGGCCGTGCGGGATCGCCTCATCGGCCGGGAGCCCAACGACTTCGACGCGGTGGTGGTCGGCCCGGCGCTGTCCCTCGCCCGCGCCCTGGCGGACGCCGTGGACGGGGCCTTCTACATCCTGGACGCCCGCCGGGAGTTCGGGCGCGTGGTCTGGCGGAGCCCGCAGGGCCGCCGGTTCTACGTGGATCTGGCCCGGCGGGAGGGGGATTCCTGGGAGGAGGATCTCCGGCGCCGGGATTTCACGATCAACGCCATGATGGTCGAGATCGAGGCCTTCCTGCGCCCGGAGGGGTTCGTCCCCTTCGATCCGCTGGGCGGGCTGGAGGATCTGCGGACGGGGTGGCTGCGCCCCTGCGCCCCCGATGCCTTCCGACGCGACCCGGTGCGGACGCTGCGGGCGGTCCGCTTCGAAGCGGAGCTCGGGCTCCGGCTGACGCCGGAGGCGGAAGCGGCCCTCGTGGAAGCCGTCCCCCGGCTTTTCCTCGCCGCCGCGGAACGGATCCGCGATGAGCTGGTCAAGATCCTCCTCATCCCCCCGGCCGTCCGGAGCCTTCGCCGGATGGAAGCCCTGGGGCTCCTGGAGCGGGTCCTGCCCGAGGTGGCGAGCCTGCGGGGCCTGACGCAGAGCCCTCCCCATGTGTGGGACGCCTATGCGCACACCCTGCGGGCCGTGGCGGCGATGGAACGGCTGCTGGGGTCGTGGGCGGAGTCTCCCGAGCTGCAGGATCTGCCGCCCCGATGGGCGGAGGTGGAGGCCGCGATGGCGCCCTGGCGGGAGCGCCTGCAGTCCCGCTGGGAGGAGGAAGTGGCCGTCGGGCGCCCCCGGCGGGCGCTGTTGCTTCTTTCCGCCCTGCTTCACGACATCGGGAAGGCCGGAACCCGCACCGTCGAGCCGGACGGACGGATTCGCTTCATCGGCCACGAGGCCATCGGGGCGAGGTGGGCGGCCGATCGGCTGGAGGCGCTCCGCTTCAGCGGCGATGAGATCGAGGAGGTGGAGACCCTGGTTCGTCATCACATGCGGCCCCACGGGATGGCGCGAAGGCTCACCCCGCGGGGGATCTACCGGTTCTTCCGGGAGGTGGGGGAGCGAGGGGTGGACCTTGCGTTGCTGGCCCTGGCGGACACCCTGGCCGTGTGGGGGCCCACGCTGACGGAGGACATCTGGGGCCCTCGGCTTCGGGTGGCCCAGGCCCTCTGGCAGGCGTTCTTCGAGGCCCCGGAGCGGTTCGTCCGCGTGGTTCCCCTGATCCGGGGGGAGGATCTCCTGGCCATGGGCGTGCCGGAGGGCCCCCAGATCGGCCGCCTTCTGGAAGCCATCCGGGAAGCCCAGGCGGCCGGCGAGGTCACCACCCGGGAGGAAGCCCTGGCCCTCGCCCGCCGCCTGATCGACGAGGCCGGGGAAATCGGAAGCATGTGAATAGCGAGAAACGCTCTTCAGGAGAGCGCAGGTTTTCCTTCGGAAGGCACCTGCTCACCAGAACACAAAGTTCAGATCCGGTATCTCTGCGAAATGTGTATCCCGGGTAGCTAGAGTTAATCCTTTCTGAGCAGCAATTGCAGCAATCCAAATATCATTCTCTGGAATGGGACGTCCTCTTTCCCTCAGTTTGTTCTTAATAAAACCGTAAATTCTAGCTGTTTCGTGATCACAATCTAGGATAGCCACTGATGTAATCATTTGATCGATTTTTTGAAGATTCTCTACGACTCGGCCGGATCGCAATGCGCCATAGTAGAGCTCACCGATAGCGATAACAGGAACGAACACCTCGGCTGCCTTATTAAGCGCCCTTTTTACGGTTTGATCGTCAAGAAATAGCGCTATAATGATGCTTGTATCAAGCAAATATTTACCATTCATTTGGGTTTATCCTTTCGCAATCTTGATCAATTGCTTGACGAATTTGTTCAATCTCTTCCATGGGGATCGCTCCGGCAAAGCGAAGCAGCTCTCGCCCCGGTGTGCCCTGAGGAGCCTCTTGAAGCATTGCTTTCACATATTCAAGGATTTGTTTCTGTTGTTGTTCTGATAATCGTTCGAGTTGTTCTATAATTTCGTAGATGATTGTCTTTCCGTTATTCATATTGTCTACCTCCGCTTGGAGCTTGTCTTCGCCCGTGATTGCTTGCCTCATACTCACTGTGAAGCGACCGGAGCCGTCGAAGCGGTCCCTGGAGATGACTGTGCCGCTTTCGGTGGCTCGCAAGGACCAGGCCGGGCAGGTCGTTTCCTTCGACTCTGGGCGCGGTTCCTGTTCCGGCCACGCGCGGAAGCATCCGGGTCGTCGGGCAGGGCTTGCCTTATGTGGCCGCTTCCATGGCTTCCCCCAGCGCCTCCTCGAAGATGCGGAGCCCTTCCTGAATATGTTCCGAGGTGACGACGAGGGGTGGGATCCAGCGGATGACGTTGTCGTAAGTGCCACAGGTGAGCAGGAGCAGGCCCCGGCGGAAGCAGGCAGCCTGAACCGCCTTGGCCATCCCGGTGTCCGGCTGGCCGTCCTGGGTGAACTCCACCCCCACCATCAGGCCCCGCCCGCGGACCTCCCCGATGGCGGGGAAGCGGGCGGCGAGCCGGCGCAGGCCTTCCAGCAGCTCAGCGCCCCGGGCGGCCGCGTTCTCGGGAAGCCGCTCCTCCTTCATCACCCGGATGGTGGCCGTGGCCGCCGCGCAGGAGACCGCGTTGGCCCCGAAGGTCCCCCCATGGGCTCCCGGCTTCCAGCGGGCCATGAGTTCCGCGCGCGCGGCGATGGCGGAGAGAGGCAGCCCTGAGGCGATCCCCTTCGCCATGATCAGGATGTCCGGCACGACCCCTTCATGCTCCACAGCGAAGAAGCGGCCGGTCCGCCCGAAGCCCGTCTGCACCTCATCGGCGATCAGCAGGATGCCGTAGTGATCGCACCGCTCCCGCAGGGCGGCGAGGAACCCCTGTGGGGGCACCACGTAGCCGCCCTCGCCCAGGATGGGCTCCACCAGGATGGCCGCCGTCTCCTCCGGGGCCGTCTGGGATTTGAGGAGAAGATCCAGCTCCCGCAGACAGAAGCGCAGGGTGGTCTCCTCATCCCATCCGTAGCGATAAGGGTAGGGGTAGGGCGCGACGTAGATCCCGGCGGGCAGCGGCTGGTAGCCAGCCCGGTAGATCGTCTTGCTGGTCGTGAGGGCCATGGCCATGTGGGTCCGCCCGTGGAAGCTCCCCTGGAAGACGATGAGGTTGGGCCGGCCGGTGACATAGCGGGCCAGCTTGACCGCTGCCTCCACCGCCTCCGCCCCGCTGTTGGCGAAGAAGAACGTGTCCAGGGGAGCGGGGACGACGGTGAGCAGCTCCTCCACCAGCTCCAGCACGGGGCGGTGGATGACGATGTTGATCTGGCCGTGGAGGAGACGAGCCGCCTGCTCCTGGATCGCCGCCACGACTTTGGGATGGCAGTGACCGGTGTTGGTCACCCCGATCCCGCTGGTGAAATCCAGATAGCGCCGTCCGTCCGCCCCGTAGAGGTAGACGCCCTCGCCGTGGCTGACCTCCAGGTCGAAGATGCGCAACCAGACGGGGGAAAGATGCGCGCGGGTCGTCATCTCCGGCCTCCTGTTCGACGGGAATCGATGGGGGACGTCCCCCTCCATTCTAACCCGGTCGGGCAGGGCTTGCCGGGCCCAGGCCTCCTCAGAACACCCGTCCGCCCAGAGGAACCTCCGCATCGGGCCGCAGGAGGACCACCTCCCCGGCCTCGTCGGGGACGCCCAGGACCAGGACCTCGGAGACGAAGCCGGCGACGTTCTTCGGCGGGAAGTTGACCACGGCGATGACCAGCCGCCCCACCAGTTCCTCCGGCCGGTAGCGGGCGGCCAGGGCCGCGCTGCTGGTCCGCACCCCCAGCTCGGGCCCGAAGTCGATCCAGAGACGGATGGACGGCTTGCGGGCTCGGGGATGGGGCTCCGCGCGGACCACCCGCCCGACCCGCATGTCGACCCGAAGGAAGTCCTCATAGGTGATCGGCGCCATGCGCCAACCTCCTCGGAAAGATGGATACAATCCCATGACTTTAACACCGATGATTTTTCAGCAGGATCCGGAAGCGGGAGGGGTGTGTCCCAAAATCGTAGGACAACTGCGAGCAGTTGTCCTACAAAGCGGCCAGCTCGACAAAATTGGGACACACCCAGCGGGAGCGCTCCCGTTTCCCGGGCGAGGCGACCGCTTCCGCCTCGGGATCGGAGGGAGAGGATCCTGCGGCCGATGGATCGAGCGTCCATCGACGGAAGAACGAGGCTGGAAAAACCCGAGCACCCTGCCCGGAGGAGGGTGCATCATCCGTTTTGTCCGGCTCGGCCGCATCGTAGGAGCGGCTTCCGCCGCGACCCTTTGCGCCATCGAGAACCAGGGGTTCGAGGTTTCGAAGCGTCCTTCACTGCGAACCTTGCGTCATCGAAGGCGGAGGTTCGGGGCTCTTCCTCTCCGATGATCGGAGATCGGGTGGAGGGCAACGGCCCGCGGTTGCCCTGCTTGGACCCCAGGGCGCGATGGGAGGGGCAAGGTGGCCGCTGCCCCGCTCCGATCATTGCAGGGTCATGAGCCGTCGGACAACGGCTCGCGGTTGTCCTGCGATTTCGGGACACCTCCTCGGAGGAGGGCGGCTGGGGTGATCCGCCCTGGGTTATGCTAAAATCGGAGGAGAACCGGAACGGCGGTCCCTATCCTTCCGGAGAACCCGGCGGAGCGTGGCCCATGGATGAGTTCGAGCGGGCCTTTGAGCGCTTTGAGTCCCAGATGGAGCGACTCCTCCAGGACATCCTGACCCGTCAGCGCTGGCTGTTGCGCCACGGGAACGCCTGGCGTCCGCCCACGGATGTTTACGAAACCGATGAGGCGGTGGTGGTGCGGGTGGAGATCGCCGGGCTGCGGCCCGAGGATGTGATGGTGGCGCTGCACGATCGCTGGCTGGTGATCAGCGGTTACCGCCATGATCCCACCCCCAAGGTCGCTTATCATCAGCTGGAGATCCATTATGGGGAGTTCCACGTGGAGATCTACCTGCCCTGGGCGCTGGACGCCGACGCGGCCCAGGCCGTGTATCGGGACGGTTTCCTCATCGTGACTCTGCCCAAGAAGCCGCCGCTGACCATCACGGTGCGGACGCCCCGGCGGCTTCCGGTCACGAAAACGGAGGCGAATCCGTGATTTCATCCTCCCGGATGGAGGTCGTGCATCCGATGATGTGGGCGCGGCCGTTGGGGTTCGAGTGGGAAGGCTATCTTCTGGGCGATGAGGGAGAGGAGATCCCACCCATGGGGGTGAGGCCGGAGCCCGAGCGGGGCGGGGAGGAGCCCACGGTGGAGATCCCGGAAGAGCTCCCCATCCTCCCCCTGCGGGGCGTGGTGGTCTACCCCCTGACGGTAGTCCCCCTGGCCATCGGGCAGCCCCGCTCCATCCGGCTGGTCGATGACGCCGTCCTGGGCAAGAAGCTGGTCGGGCTGGTGGCCAGCAAGCGGCCGGAGCTGGAGGAGCCGATGCCCGAGGACTGCTATACGGTCGGGACGCTGGCGCTCATCCAGCGCCTGCTCCGGATGCCCGACGGCACCATGCGCATCCTGGTGCTGGGGCTGGAGCGGATCCGCATCCTGGAATACACGGCCACCCAGCCTTATCTCAAGGCCCGGGTGGAGCGCCACCCCGAGACCATGACCCCCGGGCCGGAGCTGGAAGCCCTCCGGCGCAAGACCGCCGAGCTCTTCGCCCGCATGGTCGAGCTGGTCCCCGGCCTCCCGGACCAGCTGGGGGCCATGGCCATGGCGGTGGAGGATCCCCGGCAGCTGGCCTACGCGGTGGCCACGTATCTCCGGATGTCCCTCCAGGAGGCCCAGGAGATCCTGGAGCTGGACGACGTGGCCGCCAAGCTGCATCGGCTCATCGCCATCCTCACGCGGGAGATCGAGGTCCTGGAGCTGGGCCGCAAGATCCAGTCGGAGGCCCAGGCCCAGGTGGAGAAGATGCAGCGGGAGTTCTTCCTCCGCCAGCAGCTGGAGGCCATCCGCCGCGAGCTGGGCGAGGCCGACGAACACCAGATGGAGATCGAGGAGTTCCGGCGGAAGATCGAGGAGGCCGGGATGCCGCCGGAGGCCCGGCGGGAGGCCCTGCGGGAGCTGGAGCGCATGGCCAAGCTGCCCCCCGCCTCCGCCGAATACGGCGTGATCCGCACCTACCTGGACTGGATGGTCAGCCTCCCCTGGAACAAGACCACCCCCGACAACCTGGACGTGGCCCACGCCCGTAAGGTCCTGGATGAGGATCATTATGGCCTGCAGGACGTCAAGGAGCGCATCCTGGAGTATCTGGCGGTGCGCAAGCTGAAGCAGGAGCGGGCGGCGCAGCTGGAGGAGCTGGAGACGCGGGACTACATCCGTCGGGCCCGGGAGGGCGCCATCCTCTGCTTCGTGGGGCCGCCGGGCGTGGGCAAGACCTCCCTGGGCCAATCCATCGCCCGGGCGATGGGGCGCAAGTTCACCCGCATCGCCCTGGGCGGCATCCGCGACGAGGCGGAGATCCGCGGCTTCCGCCGGACCTACGTCGGGGCCATGCCCGGGCGCATCATCCAGGCGTTGCGTCGGGTGGAATCCCGCAACCCCGTCTTCATGCTGGACGAGGTGGACAAGATCGGGGCGGACTGGCGGGGCGACCCGGCCTCGGCGCTCCTGGAGGTGCTGGACCCCGAGCAGAACCGGGAGTTCCGGGATCATTACCTCGATGTGCCCTTCGATCTCTCCCAGGTGCTCTTCATCTGCACCGCCAACCAGCTGGACACGATCCCTGCGCCGCTGCGGGATCGGATGGAGATCATCTTCATCCCCGGCTACACGGAGACGGAGAAGTTCCATATCGCCATGGGCTACCTGATCCCGCGGCAGTTGCGGGAGAACGGCCTCCTGCCCGGGGAGATCACCTTCACCGAGGCGGCGGTGCGCCGCATCATCCGGGAATACACCCGCGAGGCGGGGGTCCGGAACCTGGAACGGGCCATCGGGCGGGTGTGCCGCAAGGTGGCCACCCGCATCGCCGAGGGGGCCACGGAGGCGGCGATGGTGGACGCCGAGGACGTCCCCCGCTACCTGGGCAAGCCGATGTTCACGGAGGAGGAGATCACGCACCGGGTGGAGGTCCCCGGGGTGGCCATCGGGCTGGCGTGGACGCCGACGGGAGGCGATGTGCTGTTCATCGAAGCCACCCGGATGCCGGGGAGCAAGGGGTTCGTCCTCACCGGCTCCCTGGGGGAGGTGATGCGGGAGTCGGCCCAGGCGGCCTTAAGCTATGTGCGGGCCCACGCGAAGGACTACGGGATCCCGGAGCGCTTCTTCGATCAGAGCGACATCCACATCCACGTGCCCGCGGGGGCGGTGCCCAAGGATGGTCCCTCGGCGGGCATCACCATCGTCACGGCCCTGGTCTCCCTGCTCACCGACCGGCCGGTCCGGCCGGACGTGGGGATGACGGGGGAGATCACCCTGCGGGGGAAGGTGTTGCCCGTGGGGGGCATCAAGGAGAAGGCCCTGGCGGCCCACCGGGTGGGCCTGCGCACCGTGATCCTCCCGAAGCGGAACGAGAAGGACCTGGAGGACATCCCGGAGGACGTGCGACAGGCCCTGCAGTTCGTGCTGGTGGAGACCATCGACGAGGCCCTGCAGGTGGCGTTGCAGGATCGCCGGGAGGGCGCCCGGGCGGTCTCCAAAGACGGGGCCCGGCGCTCCCGGGCGCCGGCGAAGGCCCGGAGCGGCCGGGCCTCACGCTGAGCGGGAAAGCCGCGGGCGGGATGCCGATGGCCACGGTGCTGATCATCGAGGACGATCCGCAGATGGCCCGCATGCTGGGCGCCCTGGTGGAGTTCGAGGGCTACCGCGCGGTGCTGTGCCCGGCCCCCGAGCGGGCGCTGGATTGCGTTCGGGAGACGAGACCTGATGTGGTGGTGATGGATTTCCATACCGCGCGGTGCTGTGCCCGGCCCCCGAGCGGGCGCTGGATTGCGTTCGGGAGACGAGACCCGATGTGGTGGTGATGGATTTCCATCTGGGGAGGACACGGGCCCCGGGCCTCCTCCAGGCCCTGCGGGCCGACCCGGAGCTCCGCACGGCCCGGGTGATCATCGTCTCGGGGGACGACCAGGAGGCGGCCGCCCGCGCCGCCGGCGCCGATCGCTTCCTGCTCAAGCCCTTCGCGATCGAAGAGCTGCTGGAAGCGATCCGGGAGCTGCTCCGTTAGGAATCCCGCAGTTCGGCGGAGAATCTCCGCGCAGGGTCATCCCTCGAACCGGTTGTCACGGCTTGTCGCGTGAAGGCATCGTGAGCCGCCTCTTTCTCCCTCTGGGGCTCAGCGGGCTGCCTCAATGCAGGCGAAAACCTTCTGAGCCGCGATCCGGGATTTGTCTCCTCGAGCCGGCGTTTGAACTGAGCGGAAGGCCTTCTGCGCATAAGGAAGCCCACGAGGCGTCCTTCCGGCCCCGGCCGGCACCTCCGCGCCCAGGGCCCGGGGGCGGTTTCCGACGATGCAAGGGATCGATAAAATCAAAGGTCGGGCTCCCGGGTCGAGAGGGAGACTTTCATCGAGGAGGTCCGTCGATGAGCGGGTGCGTGTTCTGCGACATCGTGGCGCGCCGGCAGCCGGCGGAGATCGTCTATGAGGACGAGCGGACGATGGCCTTCTTGGACATCAACCCGGCCAACCCGGGCCACACCCTGGTCATCCCCAAGCGCCACGCGGCCACGATTTTCGATATCGATGAGGAGGACGCGGCGGCGGTGATGCGCACGGCCGTTCGGGTGGCCCGGGCGATCCGCCAGGCCTTCTCCCCGGACGGCCTGAACCTGGTTCAGAGCAACGGACGGGCGGGGGGCCAGGAGATCTTCCACCTTCACGTGCATGTGATCCCCCGCTGGGTGGGGGATGGGTTGCGGCTGGCCCGGCCGCCAGTGGTCCGCCGGGAACGTCCCCTCTCCGAGGTCGCCGCGGAGATCCGGCGGGCGCTGGCGCAAATGGGCGAACCAGGAGCCTGATCTTTCCCTGCAGCGGGCGAGAAGGCGATGAGGTTTCCGAGGGAGACCCTTGCTGGATCTCAAGGGGAAACGATGCGGGCCAACTCCAGATTCAGCGGGGGAAGCGATCCCAGGGCGGGCCGGGGACGGGTTGGGACCCCGCACAGGCCCGCCCCCAGCCCCATTCCCCGGAACCCAGGCGCTTGGCGAGCGGATCGAAAGGCTGCCCTCGGATACTTTTTATGGCTTACGGTGTAACTTCCCCTTTCTCCAGTTTCTCTAACTGACGAAAATGTTGCTCTCGCTCGATTTTGACACCTTGGATGATTTCCAGGGCTTTGTGATGATCATATCCACCTAAAATCAGAAAGTAATAAATAGCCCACCAGGCATCGGCCTCGCAAGCTGGAGATGTTAATCTTTCCAACATTTTCTTTTCCTCTGATGTCCATACATTTGGGTTCTCGTGGGCAAGCTGAGCCAGCTTTCGGAGCTGGGCGTGGGGGAAGCAGCGGGGAGGGTCCAGTTCGGTCTCCGGGGGAGTGGGACCGGCGACCGGGCCGGCTCCCAGGCTGCCCAGCCCCAGCGCCAGGGCCAGCAGGAGGCGTCCCCCAACCGTATGCCGCTTGGACATGGCTTTTTCCTCCCAATATATCGCGATAGATCACGAAATTAGGCCTCAATTCCGTAATTTCTCTCAGGTTCAAGGATGCCGCATCTCCAGGCTGTTTCGCACCTGGGTCGGGCCTCCGGCAGCAGTGACTCCCCGGTCCCCTATACACAGCCACTTTGAGTAGTTGCAAAGATCATGGCCGAGCAAGTTACCACCATATAGGAGTCGAAACATCAGCGCAACATAT
>Ga0209670_100744_pt1 | contig 17593 bp, 24 predicted proteins | sample PerSpoBPS_BMetaG_FD_184741 | JGI IMG/M metagenome (GOLD analysis project Ga0209670, IMG submission 184741) | Thermal spring microbial communities from Yellowstone National Park, Wyoming, USA - Perpetual Spouter B (PS_B) MetaG (SPAdes) (version 3) | ecosystem: Environmental > Aquatic > Thermal...
ATGGATATCCATCGTGGAATTTAATACCGCTCACAATCCTTATAGTATAGATCTTTCCATCAGAGCTCATATCAATGCTCTCAGCAACCTCCTTGACGAGGGTACCATTGAAAAATCTCACAAGCCTATTGTATATAGGCGTGAGAACTAGTATCTCCCAGCTAGATCCAGCTACAAACCAGTTAAGAGTATTCGGCTTACTCCCAATACCTATTTTCAGAGTCCCACCATACGTTTTACACTGGGATCTCGGTGGATCCTGTATCGATAGCCTGATCTCTTGCTGAGCACTAACCAGCGTGGCAAAACCGCTTGCAACTGAGAGAACTATGATCGCTAGACATATGCTAAATAACGTTAGTTGCTTCACCATAGACCCCCAGGAAAATATCGAAAGCTACCTTAAATATTCCCATACACAGAACTCAGCAACATCTAGAGCTATGCTAAAAATCTAGCTAATATCGCATGCCGATCGAAATTTATTATTTCAAGTGCTTATCCAAGAGAAACTAAGAAGATCTTCTCTAGATCTTTCTTACCGATGTTCTTAGGCGATATGAAGAGTAGTCTCTACTACTTTAGCATTCCATCTACCAACACTTCTAGATCTTCTCTTTCAAATCAGCTCTTAAGTTCGGCAGAATCTTATCCTACTAATCATGACCCGCTTGTCCCCCGATGGTCATTGATTGTCGCTGGCATTCATTTGTTTTGGATTACTGTGCTTCCTGATCCACAGGGTTTTGATCCTGTGGCATCGGGGACTTCCACCTCCCCCACAGAGATTTGGATACCCCTGTGGTTCATTGGCGACTGTGGAGCCCAGCGGCACTGGGCTCCCATCTAGGGTTATGCCTAGAACCCCGAAGCCCTGCATGAGGGCAATGCCCAGAAGGGCTTCGGTCTCGGGAGCTCTGAGCATCATCGCTTCCCGAGGTCTCTCCACACCAAGATACAGCAGAGATATCACCTCATCATCAATACAATTATGGGCTGGATGCTTATAAGCTTAAGCCCAGACAACAAACAAATATAAAAACATTCCTACCACCATGAAAAAGGATACAGCCCAAATTATCCTAGAGAATCTCTAAATTATTATATACTCATTCCTAGGGCATCCCTGATTATCAGGTTTGCTGTCTTCCTTCTATGGTCTCTTATCTTCATACACTCCTTAAGCCTTTCCATAACTTTCCTAGCCTCTTAGCTAATTGATCCATGCCTCTCCTGATTAGTCTTCTTTCTATCTATAAATAGCCAGAAGTTGCCTTAGCAGGATCTGCTTCTAGGATTGTTGCTAATGCCTCGTAGAGTGTTGCAATTGAGCTCTTGTTAACATCAACAGGCTTCCTGATCTTCGTTGAGTTTATTACGTTCCTAGACATGTCATCAACTAGCCATAGGCTAACACTATTGATCCTCGGCACTAGTATGCCTTCCATCATCTCAAGCTCTGCTTGATACCGAGCAATCTTCCAGCCATTTTCCAGAGATATCTCCTGAGCCTCAGCTCCTAAGATCCCTTTTCTTAAGGTTTAAGCATTCAACGATCTCATAGAAGATCTCTCCAGAGTATTGTCTAGCCCTATTCCCTTGAGAGAGGAAACCCGTGTGGTTGCATCTCGGGATACGCCATGTATGAGGTAGGACGGGATATTGGGGTACACATTCTTTAGCTCTTGGTACTTCTCACTCCTCAGAATGCGGTGATTCTTGATGATATTCCTTAATGTGTGGAGTAGCACATTCACAAGCATCTTCATATATATTAAGGATCTTCTCTAGTGACCAGAACCCCTCCTAGATAACGGTTTTGATAGCTGAACGGCAGTTTTACTAACAACTATCCTCTCGCTGGGGTTGACAACCTATCTATACTCCTCATTGCCTTTCCTTCTCCTAACCATTATCCCTAGACTTCAGTATCTTCTTCGAAACAGCCAATATAGATATACAATAGTAGTAATGCAATAATATAATTAGGTAATAGGTAAAATGGGCTTATAACTTAGCTCTAACTATAATACTCGAAACAGATTCCGAACCCTTACTAGTAATCCCTATAAGTTTGTTCTATATTATATATATTTTGGTTAGTATGAAGAGGCTGGTCTTCAGGCTCAGCTATGCCGAGAATATATTAAAGGGTGAAAAGAGATCTACTATTAGGCTTAGATCTAGTTATAAGGTTGGGGAGGTGGTAGACGTATATGTAGGGACGGCCAGGGTTGGCAGGGCTGTTATAAGGCATATAGAGAGAAAGAGGCTTTCGGAGCTTAGTGATGAGGATGCGAGGATCGATGGGTTTAGGGATAGAGCTGAGTTATTGAGAGAGCTGATGAGGATCTATGGGAAGAGGGTTCTTAGTAAGAATCCAGAGCTATATATAATCCATTTCCAGCTTCTATAGAATAGTACCGGCACACCATATCCTCTAGTAGTAAGAGGGTTGCTCGGTGATAGAAGTCCCAGCACTGCTTGCTCTCATAACCTCGGCAGTTATCTCTTACAATAACTCCGTAGTAGTTGCGGGTCCACTCATATCCATAGGGGTTGGTAGGTATTTGGCCAGGATAGCCTCTGGTGCCTCAATAACTCTGGGTGCTATTGTGCTGGGTTGGTTTATGAGGATCCCTCAGCAGTGCAGTTTTGACAGCGCTATAGAGATATATATAGCGATTTTGATCCCCATGCTGGTATCAACTTTTTTCAGAGTTCCCTTCTCAGCCTCGATAGCCTTGATAGGGTCTAAGATCGGTAGTGATCTATCGCGCGGTATGATAGACGTCCCATGGATCTCTGAGACAGCTCTCCTCTGGCTACTATCCGGGGTTATAGTTACTGTCCTCACCATAGCTCTTCACAGAGTTCTGGGAGGGGCTGCACTGATCTCTAAAAAGACATTCCTTCTCCTCGGGATCTCGAGAATCTCTATATTAATAATCTCCATAGCATCCGGGATCCTTCTCGGGGCGAACACCCTGGGATTCCTAAGCAGCCTAGAATGCCATAGGCTCCTGTGGATAGTAGCTATAGGAGGCGCTGCAGCCTCGCTACCAGGCTCAGTAATGCTTGAGGGCATGTTCAGATGGTTCTCAGTTAAACATCTATCAGCAGCATCTATACAGCTATCAGTAGTAACCGGGATAGCCATTGCCACAAGATTCGGACTACCTCTATCTCACACATATGCTCTCATGCTCTCAGCAGCGGGCTACTCAGCTTCTTCAGGCATGAGTATATTTTCTAGGAAGCAGTTTCTCATAGCAGTTAGGAGCTGGATATGCTCTATAGCAATCGCTACAGCTATATCCTGGGGATTGTTTCGAACTTTATAAATATGAGCCTCAGTTCTACCTAATTATTACCTGCACTAACTAACCCGAGGTATAGTTATAGGCCTCTCTCTGAAACCCTAATATCAAAAGAAGCCATAGATCCATAGCAGACCAAATCTAATAATATCAATTTAATCCAAGAAATTCAGGCTCAACATCAACCATCAAGAGCACGGTTATATTTTAGCCAATCGCGCATGGGATTATATCTAGCAGATACGTCTCTTTCCAAACACCATCACGCGCCTCACACAGAGTAAGCCTCTGAATATAGTTTCTTCTAAGCAGATCTAATCTATTCTCTTTCAAAGCAACCAATAAAGATGATGCATCAACAATAATCCACTCATTAGCGAGTCTCCTATTATCCCAATATACCTAGGCTATCCTCTCTACCAATCAAATGACCCCTCCCCGCCCTTAAGGGCGGGGTTTCGAATCTCTGGGCCTCGGGTGTTAGCCCTCTGGCGAGGGATTAATGGTTCGGTACCATTGTGCGTTACTATGTAGCTCTCAATCTTTTTTGTTATTTTTATCCTGTATCCCAGCCTTCTCGCTATGTTCAGCGCAGCATTTATATCTGCGTTTATCTTCTTCCCAATCTTCCTACATATATACAGCCCTCTATATACTCTCCCGTTCTTATGTTTTGCTCCACATATAGAGCATCTCTGGCTGGTATAGTTCTCTGGGACTATCTCAACCTCAATACCATACTCCATGAATATATCCACAATCCAAAGAACTATCTTCCTAAACTGCCATATATTCTGTTATACTCGTTTCCATTATTCTGTGATAGCATGATCGGGTAGCCTATGTATAGCTTCCCAACTCCTCTTCTATACAGCTCATCAGCTAGGAATCTAATCGCTGTTATATAGAGACGCCTAAGCTTCTCATCCCTCTTATACATAGCATCTAGATATTTCTCGTGATAGTATATCCATGTTGATACCCCAAGCCTCCTCAGCATATCCCTTATAGATTGATAAGTAGCTATCTCTCTTTTCCACCAATAATACTCAGACTTGATAGACCCGCCTTTAACGAGCAAAGCAGAACCATCCGAGATCACCGTGGCAAATAGGTTGTTAAGCCCATGTCTATGAATGCTTCCTTATCCCCTATGGGATCTCTCTGCTTAATGCTCTTCGGATTTGTGATCCTCTGTTTCTTCTTTTTCCTCTCCTCATCATCGTATATGGGCTTTATATAGCCCTTTGGATTCGATTTCGGTGGCTCAACACCAACCTCTATTGGTATGTATGCTTGCCACTTACCAGCCTCATATACTATTTCAAGTCTTCTCTGCTTACCCTCCCACCTAATCCTACCAACATATCTTATCCTCAGATCGAAGTCTTCAAGTACCATGTATCCCTCATTCTCGCTAATAGACTCAATACTATATCTATCATTTTCTGATCAGTATGTGTATCCTCTTCTCACTAGTCTCTCTATCCTTCCAATAGCCTGGTGGAGATAGTTTCTTCATGAATGGTGGTAGTTTACCTTGTTTCCTAAGCTTTAGGAGCTCAAAGAATGCGTTCCAAGCCTCATCATTTTTATTAATAACCTGGCCAGCATTAACACCGAGAACCCCCTTATATTTGTGGTAGTATCTCTTATCGATCTCATCCCTCTTCCCAGGCGATAGCTCTCTATTGAAGAATGCCTGCCTCTTCTCATAGTTAAGCTCATTCCATAGCCTATCACATGCCAAGCCAATATCGAATAGCGTTTCTTGTTCATATCTGTTTGGGAATAGCCTCAACCTAACTGTTCTCTTATTGCTCCTCTTCCTCCTCTCTATCAGCTCTCTAAATGCTTCCAGGGGGGTCGGTCTTGGCGGGTACGCCTCGGGGATTCCCCCCGCTGGACATTCTACTAATACTTTTGCCCGCCAAGACCCTGACCCCAACTAAATACCATGGCCAGAAGCTTAAAAACACCCCGCCCTAAAGAGCGAGGCTTGTCATTCGTTTTGTCAAGAACCTCTCTCATCTCCTCCAGCCTCTTCTTTCAGCTTTCTCTGCAAGAACTCAGAGAAGTTGATGCCAAGCCTCCAGGCTTTCTTGACGAATTCTCTCCCTACTTTCATGGAGATCGTAACATAACTACCTATTTCTTATCAATCACCAATAATTGATACAAGGGACGATCTTCGATAGAACTAAAGAGGATAAGTAAGTCTCGGCCTTCCTAGCTTTCCACATGATTCTGCATAATGCTAACTAATAGATAGAGGGTAGATGAGGTAGTTATACATTAATTATCTCTAGAGTATAACACTATACCCTTGTTCAAGGCTCTGACGTAGAAATCTCTATTTAATTCGAGAGCTTCTCTCAGCTCGTCTTCTGTTACAATTGTCACCTCTACGTCAACATCCTCTATATTATATATTATGAACCTGTCTATGCTGGCCTCAATATTCCTTGTTATAATTAGTAAGTCTATATCGCTGAGTCCTCTTACAAATCTTCCCTCGGCGAGGGAGCCTGCTAAGATGATTCTTAACGGTTTATAGCGATCTATTAGCTCGTCGATAAGCCTCTCAAGATCTTCTATGAGATCCTTAAGATAGTCATTACTAGGGATCTCCTTCAAGGATCTTCTTAACAAGTTCTAACACCTCGCGAGCTACATTGATAGCTTCTTCTGCATCTTCTCTGGAGTAGTGCTTGTGAGGCGGTAGCGAGGGCCATGCATTGGGGTATCTAGTTGGTATGTAGTACCTGTCTAACTTACCAGCAGCTCTAGCAAGACCATCTGGAAAATTGATCTTCGATGATGCCTCGTCTAAAAGGGCTTTAACACTATGAGTATGCCTATATACCCTAAGCTTCTTAATCAGCAGAGCTTTTAAACACTTCTCTACAGACTGATGAGAGTAGAAGCAGGCCTTGCTCCACTTCCCAACTCTGAATAGCTCTATAGCCGCCTCTAGATCATCGATAGCCTCCTCCAGCCAGTCCCTATACCTCTCATAGCTCATAAAAACACCGAGGACTCTACTGTAGTGACCATTTATTAAATACCAAAGACGCACTTATATAGCTTTACAAATAAAAGCCTCTTCCTTCTAGGGGGCCATAAAGCCCCAGGGATCTTCGAGGGCTCATAAGCAGTCGCCAGGCTCGATGAAAAAGCTTGCTAGTATTCCCACTATACGCGTTTCCTGACCTCCTCCCCGCCCTAAAGGGTGAGGGTTCCCTTCGGGGCGGTTCATTGGTTCCCCCCATCTATTCGGGTTTACATCTGTCATCTGGGGGAGTCGGGGTGGCCAGAGATCCCCCTGATATTCTCAGGATCTTCAGAGCCCTCTTCCTTATGTTGAGCTTTCCAACAACGTCTCTATCTGCTTCGAATCCGCATCTTGGGCATTTTAATCTTCTATATCCGTTCTCCTCTAGCTTTGTATCGCATTTTGGGCATTCTAGGATGTCCCCCTAGGATCTACTATTGCTAGTGGTGATCCGCGCTTCATAGCCTGCCAATCAATCCACTTCCCAAGCCTTGAATACCCCATTATGGTGAGCCTCGTCCTGTGATCCTTGCTCTCGATCCTTCTTAGGGAGTTTATCAGCCCCGTGAGATCCTCCCTAGTGACTGCGTATTGAAGCCTTAAAGCTAGCCCCACGATCTCAAGAGATGTCTTCCTAGCCCAGTCCTCCAATATATTCCTAGCCTTTCTGTGATAAGATCTAATTCTATTCAGGATCCCCCTTCTCCTCCTCCATGCAGGATACCTTGGAGAGGAATATTTCTTCTGGAGGCTCTCAGCAAGGAGTTTCCATCTATAGGCTCTATCAATACCCGTGCCTATCTCCTTGTTTATCTTATCATCTCCATAGACTATCCTCCTCTCATTAATGTCTATGGCTATAACATCTCTAGGCTGGTAAGGCTCTGGCCTCGGTATCTTCCTTGATATCCAAAGCATCATCTTACCCTCTCTATAGACAAGCCTAGCCTCTCCATTTTCATACTGATCATATCTCCTGTCCCAGCCAATGATCTTAAGCCTGATCCCGCCTATGATCTCCACATAGCCTTCTTTAACCCTATATCCCGAGCCTTAATGCAGAAGCATTGATAGCTTCCTAACCCTCGGTCTCCTCCCTTTCCTAGGATTGTTCCTCCAGGCATTGGCATTTGCAAGGGCATCCCTATAGCAGTCAATGGCAACCCTGGATGGGAGACCGAACCGCTCTCTGAGCTCTCTATAGTGCTTGATGCACCTGACCAATGCTCCTCAAACTAGGCTCAGAATCCTGTTTATAGCATAGTTAAGAGCTACATTGTATCTCCTGAGGAGCTCTATGGCCCCGGGCTCGGGACTAACCCTCATGCCTATTGAAAGGGTTAGCACCCCTTCAACGCCAGAGGCCATAGAGCCCTCCAAAAACAAGTATCTGGAGAACTATTAAAACCATCCCTGCCCTGAAGGGCGAGGCTTTCAGTTGTAACCTAGAGCCTATATCCTGTTGTTGCTAATACCTCTTCAAATTCCTCTCTTCTCCTTATTAGCCTTGTATCGCATCCCCTGACGAGAACTTCAGCTGGTCTTGGCCTCAGGTTGTAGTTTGAGCTCATTGAGTATCCATACGAGCCTGTGTCGAATATAGCTAGGATCTCTCCCTCAGATATTTTTGGAAATGGCCTATCGCTACCCAATATGTCGCCGCTCTCACATATGTTACCAACTATATCTGCAACAACCTCTCTTGGTCTATTAGCTTCTCTCACAGGGGCTATTTCATGGTAGGCGTTGTAGAGTGCTGGCCTGACCAGATGGTTCATCCCAGTATCAACGCCTATGATCAGTTTTTTCTTTTCCGCATCCTCAACCTCTTTTAGATCTACCACTTTTGTTAGCAGAACCCCTGCCTTTCCTACTATATATCTCCCAGGCTCTATCCTAAGCGTGATATCCCAATATTTTTTAGAGAAATCCTCAAGAAGCTCTGAGATCCTCTCTCCAAGGAGATATATATCTATCCCCTTTTCACCAGGTCTATAGGGTATAGCGAAACCCCCTCCTATGTCTATGAAGTCTATATCGCCTAGCTTAGCTGCGAGTTCTAAGAGGATCCTGGCTCCCTTAATATATAACCCCACATCATCGATCCCGGAGCCTAGATGCGTGTGAAGCCCCGCTATCCTTAATCCATATTTCTTAGCGATCTCCAGGGCCCTCCCAATCTGGGATAGGCCTATCCCGAACTTTGTGGCCCCGCCCGTAACTGTGTACCTGTGATGACCGCCTCCGAAGCCCGGGTTAACCCTTATCGAGATCTCTGTGTTGGGGAAGAGTCTCCCGTATCTCTCGAGCTGTGATAGGGAATCTATATTAATTATCACCCCCAGCTCGCCCCTAACAAAGATCATATCCTCATCGGATACGCTGATACCTGTAAACAGGATCTTATTCCTCGGAAAACCGATCCTAACACCCAGAAGAGCCTCCCAAGGAGATACAGCGTCTAGGCCACTCCCAAGTTCCCTTAGTATGGAGAGAATCCAGGGATTGCTATTAGCTTTACATGAGTACAGGATCTCTAGACTCTTATATCTAAAAGCACTGAGAAGCTTAGAATAGCTCTCTCTAATAGCCTCCTCATCATAGACATAGAGAGGGGTTCCAAAGCGCATAGCAAGATCCTCAGCCTCAAAGCATCCTATCAATAGCCTCCCATCCACATATCTGATCACATAACCACCAAAACTTTAATCCAAATTAGATTAATAACCCCTCGCACTTACTCCTAGATACCAGTCACATAAGCTGGTGCCAGAGGCTTGAGAATTAGAGGTATATTCTCACTCTATCATAGTTCCGTAGATAACATCGATCCCCAGCTCCCTCGCCCTCTCATAGACCTCCTTATCAATATTAACAGTAACCATGACCATCCTCTTAATGCTACCTATTAAGCCCCTAACCCTCTCAACCTTTTCATAGAACCAGTCCACATTCTCCCTCTCAGCCCTGGACTTGATCTCAATAACACTGATCCCGTTATCTTCTATTACAACATCGAACTCGTAGACCGATCCTCTTAATCCAAACCTGCCCTCAACATCAATATAGGAGAATCTTCTGACCTTCTCAGGATCGATATTACGCCTTTTAAGCTCGTCTCTATATATGGCTAGAACGGCCTTCTCAAGATCTCTGCCCCACCTCCTACCCATAGATCCTACCATGACCTTGATCTCTCCTTCAAAGATTTATCATGCTCTTGCAACAGAGCAGTATGTTCCTTTAGTATCTTACCATGCTCTCTAAGCTCAGACAATATACCTTCAAGAACGCTAGATATTTTCATCAACACATCCCCAATTTCGACAATATCCTCTCTCTTACTCTCCTCAATAGCCTCCTTCACAAGCCTCTTAATATCACTTAACATTTTCTCATAGTCGATCTGTATTAATCACCTAGCCCCACATACTATATTCAAATGTGAACCTAAAATACAACCCTATAAAGGGGTTGTGGAGTGAGTGAAAAGATCCTGGATCAACTGGTGGGAAAAGATATTTAAGCTCCTCATCATATACTGGGTGCGGTGAGCAGAGAAGATGGCGCAGCAAGCCCAGAACGTGGTTCTAGTGGGTAAGAAGCCAGCTATAAACTATGTCCTAGCCACCCTAACACTATTCAATCAGGGGATGGATAAGGTTGTTATAAAGGCGAGGGGTAGAGCTATAAGCAAGGCTGTAGATACTGTTGAGATCCTCAAGAGCAGGTTCTTGAAGGACAAGCTGGCTGTTGCGAACATCAACATTGGGAGCCAAGAAGTATCTAGAGAGAGTGGCAGGACCTCTAGAGTATCCACGATAGAGATAACAGTGACTAGAAAGGACTAAATATTTTTTATCTAAATAATATTTTATATTATCTATATAGCCTCTCTATATATCGCTTTAAAACCCCACTAGAAGAAGTTATCAAGGGCTTGGATGTGAATAGGACTTTAGTCCTCGGGGTAATGGCTGCTGTAGTTATCATAGTTGCTATAGGAATATGGCTTCTATCAGGAATGGCTCCCCAGACCCAGCCAAGGAAAGAGGTTAAGCTAGTCGTAATTACAAGGCTTGCCCCTGAGGAGGGTAGTGCGCTTAGGGAGAGATTCCTTAGGAGCGATATTGCCTCAAAGGCCGGGATAGTTGATGTAGAATTCAGGAAGGAGGATATAGGTAAGTGGAGATCCTTTGTGGAAAGTGGGGGTGTGGACTTGTTCTTTGTGGGGGGCTATGCTGTCTATTCATCTTTGTGTAGAGAAGGATATCTAGAGCCCATAATAAATCAAGAAATAATATCGAGAGCCAGCTCTATAGGGGCGTCTCTATATAAGGATGATAAGGGTAATATATGCTTCCTATCCGTCTCAAGAACGATCTTCAGCTTCACGGTTAACAACGAATATCTCTCAAGGTATTCGCTGCCTAAGCCAAGATCCTGGGAGGATCTAGCATCTCCCAGCTTCTCAGCATCCCTTCTAAAGGGAGACCCAGCCATATCCTTCCCAGCCCCCTCCAAGAGCACCACAGCAGCGAGAACATTACAGCTAATACTCCAGAAATATGGCTGGGATAGGGGGTGGGAGATACTGACTATTATAGGGGCTAATTCAAAAATAGTTGAGAGCTCTGAGAGGGCTAGAGACGATGTAGCCACAGGCGTATCGGGAGCGGCGCCAACAGTGCTCGTATATGGCTTAAGGGCTGTAAATGCGAGCGGTGGGAAGGCCGAGTTCATAGTTGCTGAGAAGGGCTTGCTCCCAGATATTAGCCCGGTAGCTATAGCTAAGAATTCCAAGAACAAGGAGGCGGCTGAGGCCTTCATTCTATGGCTATTGAGCGATGATGGCCAGAGATCGCTTGCCGAGTTATTCTATTACCTCCCATACCAGCTCCCCAGGGGCACCGCTCTTGAGGATATCTATAGAAGGGCTGAGGGTAACATATATCCCTACGACCCTGAGGAGGGGTCTAGGTGGGAGTTCTCAGCTATATACTATTTCGAGGCATCTATAGCAGATCCCGATGCGAATAATATGCTTAAGAAGATATGGGGCAAGGCTATCTCACTGTATCAGGGGGGTAAGATGTCGGCGAAAGATCTTGAGGATCTAGTACACAGAATAGGATCACCCCTAGAGATCGAGTTCAACGGAACCAAGTCTGTTTTCACGAAGGACTATGCATCAAGGATAAATAGCTTGCTCACAAACCCAGCATATGTAGACGCGTTTAAATCGGCTGTGAAGAAGGCTGCAATGGCTAGATATAGCTCGGTCCTATCAAGCCTAGGGTGAGCATATCTGGCTGAGAAGAGGCTTAACAGCCTATCAATAATTTTTCTCTCTATATTCATCATCTTCCTGGTCATACCCCTAGCATATCTATTCACCACCAGTATATCACCCTCCCCCTTCATAGATCTTTTTCTAAGCGTTAAGATCCCGCCAGATGGAGATCTATATTCGGTTTATGAATATCAAGGATATAGACTCATCTATATAGCTGGCTATGACTTTGGCCCCCTTCTAAACTCCCTCTTACTATCCACAATCGTAACGCTGGTAACTATACCCCTCTCTATACTAAGTGTTATGGCCACCCTCAGCATGATCAGGCTGAGATGGGTAATAGGCTATATAGTGCCTCTAGCCGCATCAATACCGATGCCCTTCTTATCAGCCTATGCTGTGATCCACTTGTTTCACAGGGACTATGGAATTATCAACCAGATTCTAGATCTCGTAGGCTCCGGATATAGAGTAGCGGTCGACGGGCTAGCTGGCGTAGCTATATACCAGGTGATCCACTTCTACCCCCTATCCCACCTACTTCTTCTATCCTATGCAGAGAACATAGATAGATCCTTGATTGAGGCTTCATCCAACCTTGGTGGGAGGGTATGGATCACTATCTCCAGTATCCTTGTACCCCTTTTAAGACCCGCGATAATAGCGGTTGCCTCACTAGTATTTATACTATCTCTAGAAGATCTCGTGGGGCCCATAGCGTTTAGTAGGCACAACTATGCTAGGAATCTCATATCCTACCAAGCCTACTTCGGCTTTATCTCTGAATATGGTTACTATGTGAGCCCCAGAATAGCTTCCTACGTTTTGGTGATGGTAATTATCTCGGTAGCGTCTTTACTAATATTCCATAGATACCTGGTATCCTCTAGATTCGGTATCGTGTCTCCTAAAAGGATCTATGTGGATATAGGCGGTCTCTGGGGATCTCTGGCTAGGGCTTTTACAGCGATTCTTCTGATCTTCACCACCCTACCGAATATCCTAGTACTCATATACTCAGTTACTGTGGGCTGGTTCTCGAAGTCTTTACCAGAGTTCGTGGGGATCGATAACTATGTCTTGGCACTCACTACTCCGTATTACTATAGAGCTATTATAAATACCCTAGCATATACAGCTATATCATCAACCCTTATAATGGTCATGGGATATATGGCTTCCTATATATCTATGAGGCACAGAGGCCTATATGCCGTGGTGGTCGAGATACTATCCATATCACCGCTAGTGATCCCGGGAGTCGCTATTGGGATAGCATATTACCAGCTGTTTCACAGCCTCTTCAGAGGATCCTGGGTCGATCCCGTATATATCCCATGGATGTACCTCCTAGCCAGCTACACCATCAGAAGAATACCGTATATGGTTAGACCTGTAGAGGCCTCACTCCAGAGGATCCCGAGATCCTATGAGGAAGCCTCTGAAAACCTAGGCTCCAGCCCACTAAGAACAATGTGGGGTATAGGGTTTCCAATGTCATTCAGCTCGATTAGTGCTGGACATGCTATATCATCGATCCAGGTCGCTACAGAGGTTAGCACAAGCCTTATATTGATAGGTAGTGTGAGCGTCTCATCCTCTCACCCCTCGCCTATAACACCCCTCATAGCTGGGCTGATAATATATGATCCACAGTTGATTCACAGAGCATCTGCTATACTGGTGATTACCCTTGCATGCGTCATAGCGATTTCCCTCTTGCTTAGCACAGCTATATCCAAGATCCTCAGGATCCCCAGAGCCTAGCTAGGGCATTATGAGCGTTAATCCTATATAGTTTCCATACACATATAGCTTGGTAGGGAAAAGTTGCCTAGATACAAGACGGTTGAACAGATCCTCAAGATAGTTGGTAGCCCGGAGCAGGTTAGGAATATAGGTATTATAGCCCATGTAGACCATGGAAAAACAACGTTAACGGACACGCTGCTAGCCGCTGCGGGAATAATCTCTGAGAAGCTTGCTGGAGAGGTGCTCGCGATGGACTATCTAACAGTTGAGCAGCAGAGAGGAATAACGGTTAAGGCTGCAAACATAAGCCTCTACTTCGAGTTCGAGGGAAAGCCCTATGTAATCAACCTAATCGATACACCGGGTCACGTGGATTTCAGTGGTAAGGTCTCCAGAAGCCTGAGGGTGCTCGATGGAGCCATAGTGGTTGTAGATGCTGTTGAGGGTGTTATGACACAAACGGAGACGGTGTTGAGGCAGGCTCTGGAGGAGAGGGTGAGGCCGCTGCTATTCATAAATAAGATCGATAGGCTGATTAGGGAGCTTAGGATGAATCCTCAGGAGATACAGAATAGATTCATCCAGATCATAAGAGAGATAAATAACCTCATAGAGACATACGCCGAGCCCGAGTTTAGGCAGATGTGGAAGCTAGACCCTGTGAAGGGTCACGTAGCCTTCGGAGCTGCTAGGGATAAAATAGGTCTCACCATACCCTATAGCCAGAGGAAGGGTGTTAAGATACCGGATCTCATAGCTGCCTATGAGAGCGGGAAGAGGGAGAATGTAGAGGCTCTCCAGAAGAAGATACCAATACACGAGGCTATACTAGAGATGGTCATAAAGCATGTGCCGAACCCGAGAGAGGCTCAGAAATACAGGATACCTAAGATCTGGAGAGGGGCCCTAGATACGGAGATAGGTAAGGCGATGCTAGAGGCAGACCCCAACGGGCCAATAGTGTTCCTTATAAATGATATGAGGCACGACCCCCATGCAGGCTTCGTAGCGACTGGCAGAATACTCTCTGGGGTTCTTGAGGAGGGTAGAGAGCTGTATCTAGTCAACTCAAAGATCTCCCAGAGGGCCCTCCAAGTAGGGATCTATATGGGACCTTTCAGAGAGCAGGTTGGGAGGCTACCAGCTGGTAATATAGCAGCTGTCCTAGGCCTCGATAGGGCGAGGTCTGGCGAGACAGTGATAGATCCCAGGTTCAGGAATATGATGGTCCCGTTTGAGAAGATCTCGTATATTTCAGAGCCAGTTGTAACAATAGCCCTTGAGCCCAAGAACCCTGCCGAGCTTACCAAGATGATCGAGGCTCTGAAGAAGCTGACTATAGAGGATCCCAATCTTGTGCTTAGGATCAATGAAGAGACCGGTGAATATCTATTATCAGGGATGGGTCATGTGCATCTAGAAGTCGCATTGACCCTTCTCAAGGAGAACTACGGGGTTGAGGTAAACACCTCCCAGCCCCTCATAGTTTATAGGGAGAGTATTAGGGGTAAAAGCCAGGTTCTCGAGGGTAAGTCGCCTAATAAGCATAACAAGCTCTATATAAGCGTTGAGCCTCTGAACGAGGAGACGATAGCCCTGATAGCCTCTGGAGATATTTCTGAGGATCAGGATCCCAGAGAAAGGGCCAGGATATTGAGAGATAAGGCATCGTGGGACTATGACGAGGCGAGAAGAATATGGGCTATTGATGAGAACATAAACATCTTTATAGATATGACAAGCGGTGTTCAGCATCTCAGAGAGGTTAGAGATACAATTATACAGGGATTTAGACTTGCGATGAGGGAAGGCCCCCTGGCTAGAGAGCCTGTGAGGGGTGTGAAGGTGGTGCTGCACGATGCAGTGATCCACGAGGATCCAGCCCATAGAGGGCCGGCACAGCTATATCCAGCAACGAGGAATCCTATATATGCTGGGATGCTGATGTCTAAGCCAACCCTTCTAGAGCCTATACAGAAGCTGGATATAAAGATCCCGTCGGACTATATAGGAGATGTAACAGGCGTTATAAGCAAGAAGAGAGGGAAAATACTAGATGTTCTAGAGCTATATGGTAACTGGGTTAGGATTATATCAGAAATACCTATAGCTGAGAGCATGGATCTCGCAGCTCTCCTCAGAAGCGTGACCTCAGGCAGGGCTCTATGGGGCACAGAGTTTAGCAGATGGACACCAGTGCCAGACAACTTGCTACCAGATCTGACTCGGAAGATAAGAGAGAGAAAGGGGATGAAGCCAGAACCTCCAAAACCCGAGGACTTCTTAGGACCTTAGCCGGGATAGGGATAAACATGGTCTGAGTAGTTTAAGAACAACACCTCGCAGGGGCTAGGGCCCCCAGGACCTGAAGGGTAATGCCTTACCAAAGTCCTGATCCAGAGGGTTTAACATGGGATGCATTGTTTCAAGAGATCTTTGGAAAATATTTAGAAAGAGGGTTGAGGCGTTAAAAGGGGTCTCTGTAAACATCCCATGTGGAAAGATCACTGCGCTTGTCGGTAGCAATGGTGCTGGGAAAACAACTTTTATAAGGGTCGCGTCTGGCGTTTTAAAACCCACTTCAGGCTACATAGAGATTCTTGGGCTGGAGGTTTCGAGAGAGCCTGATCGTGTGAAGGCTAGGGTGGCTTTGATGCCTCAGGGAAGCCTCCCTCCAGGTTTCTCAACTCCCTTGCAGTTTATATCAACATATCTAGCCTATAGAGGTTTCTCGAGGTCTGAGGCCTCTAAAAGGGCTAGAGAGATACTCTATGAGCTCGGGCTTGAGAGATATGCTAACACCAAATGCCACGAGCTTTCTCTTGGAACTCAGCAGAGGGTTGTTGCCGCAGCGTCCATCGCCTCGGGCGCCGAGCTTGTTTTCTTGGATGAGCCGACGTCGGGGTTAGATCCTATTGCTAGGAGGGGTTTCTGGAGCAGCTTGCTTAAGGTAAGGGGCTCTGGATCCACAATAGTGATGACTAGCCACAACCCGGATGAGGTTGAGGCGATAGCTGATTACGTCGTTGCGATGGTCTCTGGAAGGGTTGTGGCTCAGGGGCCTTTGAAAAGGGTTATAGATGGGATAGGCTATTCACGAGTCATAGAGATCTACGGCGATGGAAAAGCTTTTGGAGGGGATAGAGTAGTGAGGATCGGGGATATAACTGTCACGTATTACAGGGAGGAGACTGATGCTGAGAGGTCTCTGAAGGCTATACTTAGAGAGGGTTTGAGGGCTAGGGTGAGGTCCGTGGGTGTGGCTGATATACTAATATTAAATGGAGGGGATCTATATGAGGGTTATGAGGAGCCTTAGATCAATGGTCCGGCTCGCCATATTCAATGGCTATATACCTATGAGGAATAACCCCCTCTGGGTAGTGTCTTCATTCCTATCACCATTCTCATTCTTCTTCCTACTCCTGGTTATCGGTAGGCAGGAGGCTATAAACTATGCCTTAATAGGTGGTGTCGTACTCTCGATGTCTTCATCAACATTTGGTCTTCTTGGCGATATAATATGGTATAGATCTAGCCTAAAGCTCCAAGAGATGTTCATAGCGACACCAACTCCATATTGGTCATACATACTGGGTCTAGCACTATCGGCATATATATGGGGCAGTCCTTCCATAGCGGGGTTTATCCTGCTGCTATATATCTATGGATTGATAAAAGATCTATATGGGCTGATCTACATAGTTTTCCTCACAGCATCTCTCTGGATCACGGTATCTTTCATGGTTTTCCTCATATCCACATACATAAAGAGTGAGAGGCTAGTATGGCCTCTAGCAAGTATACTTGGGCTAGGCCTCTCAGTATTCCCACCAGTATACTACCCGGTAACCATCCTCCCCGAACCGGTTAGATGGATAGCCATCATACCCCCCACGGCATCTGCCTCCCTACTACTCCAAGTATATTCCGGCGTCCTACACGTGGACCATATATATGTATATGCCTCGATAGCAAATCTCTCTATACAGATGGTCATATCCATGATCGCATTCACGATTAGAGTAAAATCATCATCAGACTGATCCACCTTTCAAGGGATACGCCTTTGACCATAATACTGAGGCAGTCCACATCTAGACAAAGGCAAACGCGATCTTTCCTAATTCCATTGAATATAGAAGAGACGCTATAGGGTGTTTAGCTTGT
>Ga0209670_100748_pt1 | contig 17543 bp, 22 predicted proteins | sample PerSpoBPS_BMetaG_FD_184741 | JGI IMG/M metagenome (GOLD analysis project Ga0209670, IMG submission 184741) | Thermal spring microbial communities from Yellowstone National Park, Wyoming, USA - Perpetual Spouter B (PS_B) MetaG (SPAdes) (version 3) | ecosystem: Environmental > Aquatic > Thermal...
CCGTGGGGGCGCCGTGGACGGTGGCCTGGTATCGGGAGGGCGCCCTGGAGGACAGCAGCACGCTGCTCTGGGACGGCCGCCCAGGCCAGCCCGGCTACATCTACAACACCCGGCCGGACGGCTTCCCACCCGGACGATGGGAGGTCCGCCTCTACATCGAGGACCGCCTGCAGATCCGCTTAGCGTTCGAGGTGCGCTGAGGAGGCCTCAGAGAGCCAGCTCTCGATCATAGCGGGCGAGACACGGACGTTTGCATACCCCGAAGGCGCAGGTTTCAAAAAGGTCGTAGACACGGGCCGGGATCCCTTCCACAACATTCAAACCCATCTCCCGGATCACCTCCATGGTGATCGGCGTGTCATGTGCCAGGTAACCCCCTGTGAGGAACTCGGCGATCCCAGCCGCTTGTTCGGGGGGAACGCGCCCTTCCAGAAGCCAGCGGACGAACCGCTGCACATTCTCCAGAGCAAGACGGGCCACATCCAACAGGACCAGGGATTGATCCTGAATCATCTCCATCGGCTTGAGTTGAAGAAGCCGTAGGAGGGAGACCGCAGGCATGCCCGCGATTTGAGGATCTACCGGCCCCAGGACGCTGTAGGGTTCCATGCGGAGTTCATCCGCAGCCAGGGCGATGAGGGTGCCGCCGGACATCGCGTAAAAGGGCACCATTACAGTCACCTTGGCGAGATGACGTTTCAGGGCCATGGCGATCATCTCCGCAGCCAGCGCTAAGCCGCCGGGGGTGTGCAGAATGAGATCGATGGGTTGCTCCGGTGGGGTCGTCCGAATCCGCATCAAGACGAACTCGGAATCCTCTATGGTGATCGCCTCATGGTTTTCGTCCTCCCATGGCTCCTTTCGATGGATCAGGGTGATCACCCGGGTTCCTCGCTCTCGCTCCAGATCGGCGATGATCGCTTGTCGTTTGGCCATCGTGGCTTGACGTAACCGCTCTTTCTCCCGCGCATCCATAGCGCTCCTCCCATGCGTGGATAGGACGCTGAACCGGATCCCTGCGGGCTCCGAGTTTGCGTGATCGGGGATCCCCAAGGGTCGGCCTTTAAGCACGGAACGCGCGCCTGCCCAGGACACAGAGCCGCTCCAGGATCTGGCCCATAGGGGACCAGGCGGACGAGCCTCGCCGGGAGGAAGCAAGATGGAGCGTCGCCTGTTGATATCCTGCTTCGATGAGCTCAGTGGCATGGGAGAAATCCCAGAAAGGCAGCCTCCGAGGCGGGGATAAAGGGATCCAGTGAACACGCTTCCCTAACTGCCTTGTGGCCCGAAGCATCTGGGTTTCCACCTGACATTGAAGCATCGGCGAGAGCGCAGATTCCATGAGATCCAGCAGGCTGAGCTTCCTCCTCGCCGGGGATGAGAGGGGATAAGGGAGGATATGGAACGCATAAACCTCTTTGGCTCCCCGAGCGATAGCGATCTCCACTGGGAGCAGCGCGACCACCCCGCCATCGATGCAGAGGCTTCCATCCGCGCAGCGCCAGGGGGGAAGATAAGGGGGCATAGCCGTGCTGGACATCAACGCGTCCAGGAGCGAATCCTCCGGGCTTTCGCCGAACAACCGAAGCGCTCCATCAGGAAGCTGCGCAGCGGTGATCAAGAGGCGGGGCCCCTTGAGATCACGAAACTTGGAGATCCCGGGGGGCATGTGAGCTTTGATGAACCGGTATAAAGAGGCGTTTGGAAAAAGGCTCTCCTTCCTGCAGATCCAGCGCCAGAGCGCCTGCAACAAGCCGCCGGGATACAAGCGTGCCCGGGCGGCCTCCTGCCAGCAGCGCTCCAGGCCGGAAAGCCCTTCGTCATCCGGATAAGCCGCCAGGTAGGCCGCGTTGAGCGCCCCGGCGGATGTGCCGACCAAGAGCCCAGGGGTGTGGCCTCGTTGGATCACAGCGCGCATTGCTCCCACCTGGAGCGCTCCCAGATTCCCTCCCCCACTGAGCACAAAAGCCAGCATGGCTCCCCCGAACAAGCTCTAAGACTTCCAGATCAGGCCAGAGCGACCTCGGATGACACGAAGAACTTCCACTCGCAAGGCGGACCCATCCCCGCCATGCAGCATGGGCTCCCAGCAACAGCGTTGGCTCTGATGACAGCGAAGCGCTCGGATCTTGGTCCACAGGTAGGCGCTCACGTCGATCATCCATATCTCGCCATAGGGGGCGGATCGCCGGGGATCAACCAGCTGGTAATAAAATGGCACCTGCCAGGGCTTCAGCCCTGCCCAGGCCAGCTCCGGGTCCTTCGAAGTCGAAGGTCGGCCGGCCGCTTCGATCGCCCGGGCAACCGCCTCCCCCACCGCGACGTGATCCGGATGCCCGGTCACCCCATCCGGCCCGAAGGAGAGCACCACCAGGGGTTGCAGATCCTGTATGAAACGAACGAGCAGGGCCTCCAACCTCGCCTGATGTTCACGCACCAACCCATCGGGCAGGTTCAGGATGCGCACCCGCCGGATCCCCAAAACTTGAGCCGCACAGCGGAGCTCCTGTTCCCGAATCCGTCCCATCTCCGCCGGGGAGACCGGCTCCGGAAGACAGCACGGAGGTGCCTGCTCCCCCCGGGTCGCGCAGATCAGGGAAACCTCAAAACCCTCAGCCGCGCACCGGGCCAGAACGCCTCCGGCCAAGCACGTCTCATCGTCGGGGTGAGCGAAGACGGCGAGCGCCCTCCGCAGCCGATCAGGGCCCACCTTGGGAAACCCCATAAGACCTCCTTATTGGGGGGTGGGGGGCACTGGGTGCCCCCCACCCGTCCTCCCAGATCCTCCCTCGCGCCCCTATGGGCGCCTGGACCCCTGGCAACAGCGCGCCACCGGCCGCAGGATCCAGCGGTCAAGGGTCACCCATGTTTGTCCAGCCATGGCGACCTCCTTTCAATGGGAGTGAGAGGGCCCCATCTGGGCCATCAGCTTCTGCACGAACTCGCGGGCCGCCGGGGAGAGTTCACCGAGGAGACCATGAATGGTTTGCATCTCCTGCTGCACCGCCGTCGGACCCTTCTCCTGGAGGATCGTCATGTGGGTCTGGATCAGCTTCATCCGCTTATCTTCCGGGAAGCCCGCCAGGACCTCCAGGCGGGTGCGGAAGAGCCGCCGGCGCTCCTCATCCGACAAGCCCATGATGGCTTCGATCATCTCGGCCATGCTGCGGCGGCGCTCCGCCTCCTCCATCTCGGCGAACAGCTCCAGGCGCGAGGCCATCAGCGTCCGACGCTGCTCCTCGGGCAACGAGGCCAACGCCCTCACCATCTCTTGCATCGCGCTCATGACAGACCTCCTTTCGAGATCTATGGGTTTGTCCGCGCGCTCCTGGGACCGCTCAGCCCAGCCATCCCAGAAGGCTGCGCAGATGCGCGGGGGCTGAGATCAGGGAAGCGAACAGCCCGATCGGCACGGCCATGGCCATATGGGCGATAAACGGAACGATGGGGAACCACCATGGAAAGCGGATGAGCGGCATCATGGGCGGCATGAGCACCATCATAGAGAGCCAGACGAAGGCACCCCACAGGAACGCCAGGGCCCACGTCCCATGCCCGAAGAGCAACGTGTAGGTGATCCCGAACGTCATGCCGATCAGGAAATGCCATAGATAGCCGGCGAGGCGGACTTTCCAAAGCGGGAGTCCGGCTTCCTGTAAGGTTTGTGGGAAGGCCGCGGCCGCGAGGCGGCGAAATTGAGCCATCTCCAGCTGGGGGAGGCCCCGGGGCTGGGCGTAAACCGGCGGATTGGGGGCCCCGACCATAGCCTGATCCATCGCCCGCAGCACCGCCCGCCGCGCCTCCGACGGCAGTTCCGCCAGCAGGCTCATTTGAGCGGCCAGCAACGTCCTCCGCTGGGTCTCCGGGAGGCGCATCAGCCCGCTCTGCATAGCAGCCACCACCGCCACCCGCGTTCGTTCCGGCAACTTCGCCAGGGCCTGCAGCCGGGCGCGCAGGGCGGCCCGCTGGGCCTCCGGCGGCAGAGCCGCCAGATGGGCGATCATCTGGGCCATCATCTGCCGCTGGAAACGAGGGGCCTGGCCCAGGGCGATCAGGCCGAACATGCTGGGCATATCCATAGGGAAGGCGCCCAGGGCCACCCCGCTGAGCCGCACCGCGTCCAGGGCGAGGGTGGCCGCCAATCCTCCGATCGCTCCCCACCCGACCAGCTCTCCCAGCGGATCCCGCACCCCGAGGGCCCAGAGCCAGCCGATCAGGAAGGCCCCTAAGGAGGGGAGGCCCCAGAGCACGAAAAGGCGGCGGGCGGGGATCCCTACGATCCGATCAACGACCAGAGAGCCCACAGGCGCGGCCAAGCTGAAGAAGACCAGAGCCCACCGGATCCATTCCATCGCGTTCACCTCCGGAGCAGATCTGCGAGATGTGCGAAAAGCGCGATGCTGAGGATATAAATCCATGTAGTTGTGAAGCCGGCCATCAGAAACCCGATCCAGGACGTTGGGATCGCCCAGCAAACCCCCGTGCCTCCCCCAGCGGCGATGGCCGCCAAGCCGTTCAGGGCAAGGGTGGAGGGCAAGCGACCGGGGATCTCCGTGGGCATGCGGGAGCGCGAGATCCCAGCCAGCGTCAGGAAGGCGCCCAGAGCGCCGGCCAGGAAGGCCCAGGTGTCCCCCCAGCCCAGCGCCCGGTAATGCTCCCGCGCCATGGCCCCCGTGACCCAAAGGGCTACTGTGTAGCCATAGGGAAGGGCCAGCACACTGATCCCATGGGCCAGCCCATCGCGCACGCCCACTCAAGCCTCCTTGGATAAGGCTTCCATCGTTCGCATCAGGATCCGACGCTGAGGCTCAGCCAGCGCGGCCATGGCTTCCATCCGGGCCACCGCCATGGTCATTCGCACCTCCTCCGGCTGATCCCGCAACGCCTCCAGCATGGCCTTCATCAGATCACGCCGCTGGCCCTCGGGCATCTCCGCCAGCGCTTCCATCATCCGGATCAGGAGACGACGCCGGACCTCCGCGTCCATCACCGGCAACACCACCGCGGCCATCTGCTGGACGAGCGCCCGCCGCTGGTTGACCTGGGCCAGGACCCGGAAGGCGGTCACGCAGAGGAAGCCCCACAGGAAGAAGGGGATGCCGACCGCCAGCATCGACGGCTTATTGAACTCCCCGAAGTGCTCCTCCACGAGGAACATCACCCCGGGCACGAGGGCCACGACGCCGGGCACGTACAGCAGCTCCTTGATCCACGTCTGGAGAACCGTCTCGCGGATGAACGGCTCGCCGATGCGCATCTTGTAGCTACCCCGGACGAAGACGAGCCACCCGTACCCGAAGCCCATCAGGAGGAGGCCGGGCCACACCCCGCGGTGCTCGATGGCCTCGCGCGCATGCTCCCAGAACCGCGCCTCAAAGGGCACCCAGCCCTTGAACACATGGTGGAACCCCAGGACGATGCCGAGGATCGTGACAGCCAGGAACGTCTCCTTCAGGATGACGCCCCACCAACCGTATCCTTTGCCGCGGGTCAACCGCGCCATGCGCATGAGGAGTTTGGTCATCCCCCGGAGGGGAATCATGGGGATGAAGCCGAAGGCCATGGCGAACGCGATCCCCCACCAGTTCCACTTGGGCAGGGCCACGGGAACGCCTTCCGGAGGGGGCGGCCCGATCAGATATCGGATCCCAAACAGCAATGCCACAGTCCCACAGCATAGGACCCGGCCGTCGCCAAAGAGAAGATCCGGCCGGAAGAACATCCGGATCGGGCGGCCGATGGCCGCCCGCAGGCTCGGCAGGATCGCGAACACGGTGAGGTCGATGGGAAGCAGGAGCCACAGCGCGAGCTTGATGGCATACGGAAGGCCTGACTGGAGGATGAAGCCGATGGCAGGGATGTAGGCCATGCTGAGCACGCCGAGGATGAACCAGACCGTGCGATAGGATAAATACCTCCGGCCCAGGCGGCGCCCCACCGGCCAGAGCATGATCAGGGTCACCGTCCCCCACAAGCCGACCGCGAAAGCCCACTCCCACCCACCAAGGATGAAACCGATGAGCAAGGCCAGCCACCCAGCGGCTAAGAGCGGCAGGATCTCCTCTGTGAGACCGACCAGGACGGGAAGATCTTGGGAAAGCCGCAGCAGCGATCGAAGCATCGTTAAATCCCCCTCCCCCGGATGGGGATAAAATGGATTTGCATGAAACCTGCCGCGTTGCCGAGAATCTTCCTCACAGGTCCTCTTCCAGAAGATGGCGGACGCGGGGGAGATGGATGACCAATTCACGGCCGCGCCCGCCCAGCACGCCGCGGCGACGCAACACGTTGATCAGCTTCGAGGCTGTCGCTCGGTTCAGACCAGCCATGTTGGCCAGATCCTCCTGGGTGATGCAGGCCGGAAGCATCACGATTTCCTCTCGCTCGGAAGCGCCCGGGCGGATCGAGGCCGCCAGGCTCACGAGGGTGACGAGCAGGCGCCGCTGGGCGCTAGCGTGGATCATACCCTCCAGCCGGTCGATGGCCGCGCAATAAGAGCGACAGATCTCCTGGATCATCCGGATCCCGAAGGCAGGGATGGAGCCGATGAGCGCGCGCACATCGGCTTCCGTAAGCACCCCCACCACCGCTTCCTCCAGGGTCTGCGCAGCGGTCCGCCGGCGCCGCGGGCCGGGTTGAAAGAACTGACCAAACATCGTTCCAGGGCCCAACAGCTCCAGAACTTGCTCTTTCCCCTCTGGAAGTATCGTAATGATCTTCACTATCCCCTGATAAAGCAGGTAAAGTTGATCCGCTGGATCATCAAAGGTGTAGATGAAAGCGCCGCGAGGATATCGAAGCCATCGGACCTGGGCGTGGATGCGTTCCCGCTCCCGTTCGCTCAGGCCCTCCAGCACCGGGCTCAACGAAATGTGCCAGAATCGCTCCATCTCCCACCCCGCGCCCAGCTTCGCCCCGATTGTAAAGCCCCCCGCCCGCCCTGTCTGTTGCCGAAGCAACACCTGGGCTCTTCCTCAACGCTGATCCGCGGCGCCGGCTCCTCTCAGGAGCGCACGGCACAACACGAATCATCCGCGGGGATCTCCGCCGCGGCCGCCTCCGCCTCGGCCCGAAGGACCGGGAGGAGATCCGCTGCCATGGCCAGCCCCTTGCGCAGAACGGCCTGCATATGGTCTCCACAACAGCGCCCAGAGGGATTCCGGATGTGGCACTCCGTCCCCGTGCGGGCCTTCGTATAAGCCTGGATATCCTTGATGGAATCACAGCAGCGCTTGACCACGATCTCATAGAGGATGGTCTGCTCATCCACCCCCTTGCAGTAACAGACCGGGACAGGAGCCTCCAAGCGCTTGATCCCCACCGGAACCTGCAGATCCTCGAGAGCGAAGTAGAGGCTCTCCCCGTTGTGGAAGTAAACGATGGGGCAGGTCGGGGTCTCGCAGAAGTGAAAGCCCGCATCCCGGATCTTGTCGAAGTGCCAGCCCCGGATCATCCGCTCCAGCGTCCAGCGCCGGATCCGGAAGGGGAACCGTCTGCCGCAGACCGGACACATCGCTTCCGCCTGCGCAGGATCCTGAGCCGCCAAGGCGGCATACGCCGGATCCACCGGCAGCAGCCGGCCGGAAACCGTGGTGAGATACGCCATGCCGACCTCCTCCTGCATCAAGGTTCGGATGGGCTTGCCCCTTCAACGCCATCCCCGGGCTCAAGGCTCCTCCGGGATGAGCTCCAGCTCGGTGGTGATGGCCACGCAGTTCCCGATCGTCCGTGCGACCGGACAGTAACGGGCATGGAAACCATGGACGCGGCGGGCGGTCTCCATTTGGGAGGGGGCGATCCGCAGACGATAGGTCACGTGGATCCTCCGCAAGACCAGAACGTTATCTTCCTTTTCAACCTCCCCCACCGCTTCGGCGATCAGCCGACCTCCCCCCGCCGGGATCCCGCGCGCTTCCAGCGCGCCACCCAAGGTCCCGGCGAGTCAGCCTGCCGCCGCCGCAACCAGGTAATCCAGCGTGGTGGCATGGGGCTCATGGGCTTGAGGATCCACGCCATAATGCTGGGCAACTTCGGTGTGAACTCCGAAAAAGATGGGCTGCGGTTCGATGGGGAGAAACGCCCGCCGCAAGGGGCCCTTCACCCGTTCAACCCGCACACGGGATCGATATACGACGGTCTCGCTCATGGAAGCCTCCGATTAAAGAAGGATACGTCCCCAATAGTAAATCAAATAGAGCCCGGCCCCCAGCAGGAGCAGAGCCCCCGCCGTCTCCACGGCGGCGGCCAGACGGCGAAGCCCCTGGGCCAGAGGACGCCCGACGAGGGCCAGGGCCACGGAGAGGGCGACGAGCACCACCCCCATCCCCAGCCCATACAGCAGGATCAGGAGGAGCGCCTCTCCACCGCTCCGCCGGGCCAGCGAAAACCCTACCAGGGCTAAGAAGAGGGGAAGCGTGCACCCCAGGGAAGCGAGGCCATACGCCACCCCGAAGCTGAACCAGGTCCATCGGGAGGAGCGCTCCCCCGCACGGACTTCCAGAGGGATCCCGGGGAGGGGCCAGGGCCGCCCGGCGAGCCGGGAGAGGGCGAGAAGGACCAGGATCCCGCCGACCCCCAGGCCCAGGAAAGGGGACCAGCGGGTGAGGGTTCTCAGGCCCATCGCCAGGGCGAACCCCGCCGCCACAAACAAACCGGTGCAGCCGGCCGCCATTGCCAGCCCCATCCCGACGGCCTCCCGCACCGAAAGACGCCCTCCCGTCCGCGCCAGGGCATAACCCACATAAGCCGGCAGCATCGCGATGCCGCATGGATTGACCGTGGCCATCATCCCAGTCATCACCGCGTAGAAAGCCAGGACGAAGTCCATCGGAGCATCCTCCCGATCGATGGGGATCCTGCCCTCCGATTAACGGGTGGTGGGCCGGAGGATCCGCGCCATCTGGGCGGCCAGCGTCTCATACGACGTCGGAACCTCGTCCCGGAAGACGATCCGACCTCGCGGATCGATGATCACTGTGGTGTCCAACCGGGTTACCCGGTAGGCCAGGGCCACCGTGTTGTCCCGATCGAAGGCCCATATGTAATCCGGATTCCCGGCCGCTTCGCGAAAAGCCGCCAGGGCCTCCGGGGTGCTGGTCGGGTCCACATCCAGGGCCACGATCACCACCTGATCCCCATAGCGCTGATGGAGGCGGGCCAACGCCCGGGCCTCCGGGACGCAGGTGCCGCACCAGTAGGCCATAAAGAAGAGCACCACCGGCTTGCCCTCGCCCAGGGCCTGCGAAAGCGTGAACATCCTCCCTTCCAGGGTGGGCACGGTGAAATCCGGCACCGGAGCACCGCCCCCCCTCAGCCCCGTGCAGCCTGCGAGCACGAGCCCGATCCCTATCCAGACTCCCCACCGCCGCAGTGCCTTCATGGGCTCACCTCCAGCCCCTGCAACGCGAAGAGCACCGGGAGATCCTCCGTCGAGAGAACGCCCGGGTCGTAGTCCACGATCAGGCGATCCCCCTCCAGATGGATCGCCCGGATCCCCGGCATGCCCTCCAGCCGGGCGATCACCTCCGGGAGGGGGCGCGGGGGACAGCACGGAGAGGGGATCGTCCGAAAAGCCGTGTAGATCTGACGCGCCACCCGTTCCGGAGTCGCCGTCGCCGAGGGCTCAGCGGTCTGGGGCGACGAGCGCCTCTCCCGCTCCGGAGATGGAGCCGGCGAAGAGGTTGGAGCCACCGTCCCCTGCAGGAGGGCCGAAGGGGCCTCCGGCGGGGCGACGGGCGCGGCGCAGGCGGCCCGGAACAGCATCGCCGCCAGCAAGAGAACATGCCATCGATTCCGCATCACCGCTGGGACCTCCTGGAAACGGTGGGATGAGCGGCCACACGGCCGGATCCCTGGCGGCCCTCGGATCCGGCTGCCGCCAGCGCCAGCCCGCCCAGGAAGAGCGCCGTCGAGACCGCCGCCAGGACCTCCAGATGCGTCGAGAGATAGGCTCCCAGGGTCGTCCCGGCCAGCAGGCTCAGAAGCAGAGGAGCCGTCACCGGCAGGTGGCATGGGCAGGTCACCACCGCCAAGGCGATACCCAGGACCTTGCGGATGTCCTCCAACATGGTGGCTTCCCCTCCATAAAGCTAACAGCAGCCCCCGCCCCCCGGTTCCCCGGATCCTCGCAGGGCGCGCCACAGCCGCTGCCAGAACCCGGGATGGGTGCGGGGATAGCGCTCCGCATGCCACGGGTGGCAGAACGCCTTCCCATGGTCGAAGATCGGGGTCCCCTCGATCGGCGCTCCGCACTCCGCGCAACGCAACACGGTGATCCCAGCCTTCTGCTCGGTTCCGGTTTCACGTCCCATGGTCACCTCCTTAAAGGAAGGGCCGTTGCGCCGCTCATCGCCCCCGGGGTCCTGCGCCGATCTCCCAGCGGAATCGATCCGCCAGCGGAGGTTCGACGCCCAGGAACCAGCCGCATGGAGGAACCTCCGCTCCGGATCCCTCACAGATGGCCTCGATGATCCCTTCCGCGAAAGGCCCGACGGCCGGCTGCCGATCCTCCCGCTCGATCCAGCCGTCTCGATGGATCCGGAAGCGGAAAGGCTCCCACAGGCTGTCGATCTGGAAACCCTCCGGGATCGATCGAAGGCGGGGAAGGCTCATCGGACCCAGCGCATGGATCCGCTGGAGGGCCAGGTCCTCCCGCCGGAGGATCCATCCCTCCAGGGCCTTTCCCCGATAGCCGAGGACCAGCCCCCACGTCCCCGCCGGGGCGATGGCAACCTGCACCAGCGTTCCATCGAAGGCAAGCGGCCGGACGGCCCGGACCGCAAGGGCAGGAAGCGACCAAGCCTCCAACTTTCGATTCCGGGCGATCCAGAGCTCCCGACCGTCCGGGGTGAAAGCCACCCCCGGAGCCTCCCGTCCATCGGGTGCACGGTCCCAGCGCCGGAGGATCCTACCCGAAGAGGGGTCGAACAGGAGGACCCGGCCTTTGAGCGTGACGCCCGCGGCAACCCGTCCATCCGGCGCGATCGCCAGGGCGATGACGCTGTCCAGGGGATCGACGGAAAACAGGCGCCGCTCCCCCTGTTCCGGGGCATACGCCCACACGGCCTCGCCTCCCACCAGGGCCCACCGGCCGTCCGGCGTCATCGCCAGTGGAGGAGGCAGGCAGCACACAATCGTCCCCAGCCGGATGTAGGCCCGCACCCGCCCGGAACGACCTCCCACGGCCATGGCGTGAATGATCCCCTCCTGCTCAAACGCCAGCCAGATCCACTCCCCCCGTGGGGCCACAATGGCGGAGGCTAGCCCCGGGCGAAAGTGCAGCGTCCACCCTTCCGGGTCCAAGGCAAGCCAGAAGGAGGAAGCCGGCCCCCAGGAATGCGTAACCAGGACCGGGACGAGGGCCAGCAGGCGGATCACGGATCGGAGTCGGGGATGGCAACGCAGCAACCGATCCCTCCCTCCCAGCGCAGATAGGGTCCCATCCGTTGGGCCAAGCGGAAGGCCTCCGGGAGGGAAAGCAGCGCCAGGATCGGGTCCCAGGGCCCCCCGGGCTGGAAGAGGCGCGGCGAGGCAAGGAAAACCGTTCGCCGACAGAACGCCGTCCGAATGCTGGCCCCGGACTCCGGAGCCGCCAAGACCAGGACGGCTTCGGCAGGCTCGATCTCCCGGATCCCGGCCGGGGAAACGACGAAACGGATGGACTGCCCGGTCCGCGCGCACGAGGCCTCCACCCGCGCCTCCCGTTCCAGACAGAGCGGGAACAGCAACGTGTCCAGGGCGCACCAAGTCCATAGGGATCGTCCCTCCACCTCCAGCCGGAACGGCGTGGGGCGGAGGGTGAGGCCCCAGCCGATCAGCCGCCCGGCCTCATCCCACTCGACCGCCGGATCTCCCTGAAGGGCCCCGCGGACGGCCTCCTCGGGCCATCCAACCGCCTCGGCCAAGCGATCCAGGGGGACTGGCTCCCCACGGGCAAGCAGCCGCAACGCCGCCTCGAACAACGGCCCGCGGTCCAGGGCCCAGCCGCGGCCGCTCAGCTCCATCATCAACCGATGGGCCAGGCGCTCCGGATCCAGGATTTCCGCCATGGAGCCCTCCTATCCCGCGCAGCAGCTCAACCGGGCTACATCCCGCGTGAAGGACTGGGCGCCCAACCGCAGGCCCTCCGACCAGGTGAGATACGGGAAGAGGGTGCGACCGAGGTCCTGGACCGTGTATCCCGCCTGGAGGGCGATCACGCCGGCGGCGATGGCCTCCCCCGCCTGGGGCATCACAAGATGGACGCCCAGCAGCCGGTCGGTGTTCGCATCGGCCACCAGCTTGATCACCCCGCGGGTCTCGAAGGCGATGCGCGCCCGGGGCACCGCCTCCAGCGGGAGCAGGACGGCCTTCGGCGTCTCCCCTCGCTCCCGCGCCTGCGCCTCCGTCCATCCCACCGAAGCCACCTCGGGATCGGTGAAGGTCACGCGGGGGACGGCGGTGAGATCCAGCATCCGGTGGTTGCCCAGCAGGGCGTTCTCCGCCGCCACCGTCCCGCTGGCCGCGGCGACGTAGACGAACATGGGCAGGTCCGCGCAGTCGCCGGCGGCGTAGATCGAAGGGTTCGAGGTTTGCATATAGGGGTTGACCCGGATCTCCCCCCTCGGCCCCACCGCCACCCCGGCCGCCTCCAGCCCCAGGTCCTGGGTGTTCGGACGGCGGCCGGTGGCCATCAACAGCTGCTCCGCGGAGACGATGCGGGTTTCCCCGTCTTTCTCGAAGGACACCTCATAGCGGCCGTCGGATCGAGCCGCCCGGATGATCTTCACGCCGGTGTGGAAGACCATGCCCTCTTCCTCCAGGGCGCGCTGCAACGCCTCGCTGATCTCCGGCTCCTCGAAGGGGACGATGCGGGGGAGGGCCTCGAGGACCGTCACCGCGACGCCGGCGCGGGCGAAGACCTGGGCCAGCTCCAGCCCCACCGCGTTGGCGCCGACCACGATCATGGAGCGGGGCAGCTCCCGCAGGGAGAGGGCCTCGGTGCTGGTGAGATAGCCCGCTTCGGCCAGGCCCGGGATGGGCGGAGCCCACGGCCGCGCGCCGGTGGCCAGGATCACCCGTCCCGGCGCGTAGGTCGTGCCGTTCACCACCACCGCCCCGCCTTCGGCCAGGCGGCCACGGCCCTGGATCCGGGTGATCTGGGGATAAGCGGCCAGGACTTCTTCATATTTCTCCCGGCGCAGATCCGCGACCAGCACTTCCTTCTGGGCGATGAGGGCGGCCCAGTGCAGCGCCCCCCGGGCGGTGCTCACCCCCCGGAAGCCATGGGCACCCGCCCGATGGTAGACCTCCAGGGCGCGGATCAGGAACTTCGACGGAACGCAGCCCACGTTCACGCAGGTCCCCCCCAGGGTCCCTGCCTCGACGAGGGCCACGCGGGCGCCCAGCTCGGCGGCGCGGATGGCCGCGGCGAAGGCCGCCGATCCCCCGCCGATGATCAGGAGATCGAACCGGCCATCGCCCCGCGGGGCTGCGGGAGCCTCCGGGAGCTCCGCCCGGACCACCCGGGCCCGATAGCCGGCGCGGGCGACAGCCTCCTCCATCGCGGAATCAGGGACCTCTCCCTCCACGATGGCCTCGGCCTTCCTGGAGGACCAGTGAGGGACCCGGGCGGAGAGCACCCCGGGGACCGAGCGGAGCGCCCGCTCCACGTGCCGGGCGCAATCGTCACACGTCATCCCCTGCACCTCCAGCTCCACGCGAACCGGCATCTGATCCCTCCTTCTCCAGATCCCCCTCCCGGGGATGGGGATATGCGCTCTCCAGTATAAACCCGTGGGAGGGGGTTGTCAAGCGGAGGGAGGTCCATCGCGCATCGTGCTATCATGGAGGCGTTCGTGCCCAACCCTGAAAGCGCGCGCCCGTATGGATCCCCGGCTGGGAGCGCTGACCCGGCGCATCGGAGGCTGGCTGATCCCGCTGTGGGTCTGGTTCCTGTGGCTCCACCAGGCCTGGCCTGCCCGGGTCTTCTTCACCCGCGCCCCCGCCGGGGAGGACACCCTGGAGGTGATGTGGGCCCTCGCCTGGTATCGACGGGCCCTCTTCGAGCTGCACACCTCCCCGCTCTTCCATCCGCTGGCCTTCGCCCCTCCAGGCTGGCATGTGGCCAAGCTGCACCATGGCCCTTTCCTGATCGCCCTGATGCTCCCCGCGGCCCTGCTAAGCGGGGACGCCTTTGCGGTCCACTTCTTCGGGTGGCTGGTTTACTCCCTGGCCTTCCTCGGCGCCTTCCGCCTCGCCTACCTGCTCTCCCGGGATCGGGGGCTGGCCACGGCGGCGGGGATCGCCTACGCCCTGTTCCACGGCAGCCACGCCGCCATGCGGATCTATGGGAATCATCTACCAGTAGCAACCGCCGGCCTTGTCTGGATGGCATGGGCCCTGGAGCGGGCCCGGGCGATGGGATGGTCCCCCCGGGCGCTGCGTCGGGCCGGGATCCTCTGGGGGCTGGGGATCGCCGGCAACCTTTACCTCATGCTCCTGGGCGGGGCGCTGGCGCTGGTTTACATATGGGGAGCCTGGCGGCGGAAACGCCTCGGGCGCTTTCTGCTCTATGGGGTCGGAACCGCCGTGGCCATCGGCGGCCCGTGGGTGGGCCTCTGGGTTCACGCCATCCGCCAGGATCAGATGCTGGGCCAGACCCTGGAGACCGCCCGGGGCAACGGATATCCGTGGGCCGATGCCCTGACCTGGAACCCCTACCATCCCGGTTCCAGACACCTCCCCCGAACCGATCGCCCCGTTCTCACCCTGGGGCTCGTGCCGGCCGGGAGCAGCCTGATCGGCCTGGGGTGGAGCCAGCTCGCGGGCCGGCGGCTGCGGAGCCGCCGGCTGCTGCGGGCGGCGGCCCTTGGGGCGCTGCTGGCCACCGGGATCGCCCTTCGGGCCGACGCGCCCCTTTCGATCCCCGAGATCCCTGCGGTGCGAAGCGTTTACGAGGGGATCTGGCGCATCGGCCACGTCCGCAAACCCGAGCTCTTCCGGGAGCCCTCCCTCCCGGAGGAATGGGCCCGTCAGGCCCTCACCCCGCTGCTGTTGCTGTGGGCCGTGGTGCCGTTCTACGAGGCGGCGGGGACCGTGTGGCGGTTCATCGCCCTCACCGCCCTGGGGCTGTTCATCGGCGGCGCGGAGGCCTGGTCCCGCATCGCCCCGCGGGGGTTCCGGTGGGGATGGGCGGCCCTCTGGCTGGGGGAGGCGCTGATGCGTCCGATCCCCACCACCCTCCCCTGGCCCTACGCCGTCCATCCTGCCTTCGAGTGGTTGCGGCGGAACCCGGAGCCGGGGGCGGTGATCGACGTCTTCGCCGATCACACGCCGGGGCTTCACCTTTCGCGGGTGACGGTGATGGCCACGGAGTATCACCGGCGCCCGACCCTTTCCGGCTTTCCCCCCTTCCATCCCCGCTGGATCGAGGCGCTGCAACGGGGGCGCGGGCTGCTGTTCCGGCATCGGCCGGACTGGCTGGGCCGCCATGGTTTCCGGTTCCTGGTGGTCCATCGTCCCCCGCCGGACTGGCGGAAGTGGGGCTGGCCCTTTTCCTTGGAAGGATGCTTCGAGCCGCCGTCGGTCCCCTCGCCGTGGGACTATCCGATCTGCATCTTCCGCATCCCGGACCGCGGGGAGCCGGAGATCACCAACCTCCTGTTGCTCGGCGGCTGGTCGGGTCCGGAGGCGTGGGGGATCTGGGCCGAGGGGACGGAGGCGGAGGCGCTGTATCTGGCGGAAGCGGGGGGAGGGCCGGCCACGCTGGAGCTGGAGGCCTTCCCCCTGTGCCGGGCCGGGGAGCCTCAGCGGCTGGAGGTCCTCTTCAACGGACGGCGTCTGGGGGAGGAATCGTTCCCCGATTGTGGGGAGCGGCGGATCCGCTGGGAGATCCCGGCGAGGGCGATCCGGCAGGGCGTCAACGAGGTGCGCTTCCGGTTCGCCTACGCGGCGCCTCCGCCCGCCGGGGATGCCCGATGGCTGGCGGTGGAGTTCCGGCGGATCTGGATCTTCGAGAAGCCGGCCCCGAGCCGGCCGTAGGGAAGAGGCGCCTCCGGCCTCGGAGGGAGTTCTTCGCGTTCGCGGTTCGCTCGCTTCGCGCCGGAGTCCGTTCGTCATCCGGGGAAGTAGGGTTCCGCTTCGACAGCTTCACCCCTGCGGCCGCGAGAACGAACCCCTCCGCATCGTCCATCCGGAACGGCGGGCTCTGAAGAACACCGCCCCCTGGAACTCACCAGGCGGTCGTTATCCAATGGATAAAGACCGCCGTATTGACGATCAACCCGATGAGCCCAAACCATCGCAAGCGAACCGCCAGGGTCGGAGGCCATTGCTTCACGTTCTCTAAAGCCGCCTCCATCTCACCATCCGCAAGGCTCATCCATCGGCGCAACCTCTGATTCGGCCGAATCAAAGAAACAAAGGTCCCCTTGGGCGAAATCAAAAGGCCCACATTCCAAACATAAATCGCCAAGAAAACAACCACTATCCAGCACCTGCCTGTTTCTCAAAGGATCTCACCCATCGCCCCTCCCCCCACCGGAAATCAAAAACAATGAACTCATCTCAAAACTCCGGTGTCCGGTTGGAGTATACTCTGTCTCCGGACAACCTGCCTGGGGGGGGGGAGGGGGCCGATGGGGTTTCAGGAGCGGACCGATGAACCGTGGGCCTTCCTTGCGCCCTTGCGGCCGCCCAGGGTCCAAACCGGAAGACCTCGGGTGGATGACCGCAAGGTCCTCAACGGATCCTGGATGTGCGGGTCACCGGCTGCCGATGGTGCGATCGGCCTCGCCCATATGGCGCTGATCCGACGGCCTGGCGACGGTTTCCGGAACTCCAGGAGAAGAGGATCTGGCACCAGATCCTGCCAGCCCTTCTGGACTGGGGGGATACGCTGGGGAAGGTGAAGGTGGAGGCGGTGGCGGTCGATTCCACGCTGGTGGAGGCGAAAAAAGGGGGGAAGGGGTAGGGATCGATGGGCATAAGAAGCGGAAAGGGACGAAAGCGCGCGTTTGGGTGAATGAAGATGGGCTTCCCTTGAGTGTGGTGATGGGGCCTGGGAATGAGCACGATCGCCGTCGGTTGGAGGAGGTGTTGGGAGGCCTGCGGGTGAAGCGGCGGGGGAGGGGGCGGGCGCGGACGCGGCCGAAGGTCGTGGATGCGGATGCGGCCGATGATGCGAAGGCGATTCGGGAGGGGTTGCGGCGGCGGGGGAAGGGAACCCGAGGGGGAAAGCGGGCGTTCCGGCGTCGGAAGGCCGATCGGAGGGCTCGAAGCCGCGTGGAGCGGTTCTTCGGGTGGCGGAAGGGGGGTTCCGAAGGTGGACGGTTCGGCCCGAAAGGCGGCTGTCCACCTTCCTGGCCTTCGTCCTCCTCGCCGGCTTCCTCATCGCCTGGAGAATTTTGAGATGAGTTCGGACGATAATCACTTAAATCTCCCCGCTGAGGACGAAGTTTTCGTGCTCGAACCAGTGGGCATGGAGAGGGGTGTGGCCGCCCGGCTCCAGCTCGATGACCCGCAGGCGGTAGGTCGGGGCGCCGTGTCGGGTGTCGATGATCCAC
>Ga0209670_100758_pt1 | contig 17384 bp, 14 predicted proteins | sample PerSpoBPS_BMetaG_FD_184741 | JGI IMG/M metagenome (GOLD analysis project Ga0209670, IMG submission 184741) | Thermal spring microbial communities from Yellowstone National Park, Wyoming, USA - Perpetual Spouter B (PS_B) MetaG (SPAdes) (version 3) | ecosystem: Environmental > Aquatic > Thermal...
GGAATATTTTTTGCAAATCCTACCATTTTTCCAAAAATCTGCATAGCCAGGACACCTTTACCGAAAAACACAGGACTTCCAAAGGTTATAACAGAAAAAACATTCTCCTGCTTCCAAGATGTATATGCGTATGAACATATACCACCAAGAGAATGCCCACCAAGAATAACTTTCGGAGATAAAGTCCGAGCTTTTATAAAACTTACTGCTGTATCTATATCTTTGAACACAAAATCTTCAAATGTATAATCATATCTTATCTTTTTTAGGCGTGAGAGGCCAGAGCCGCGCAAATCCACAGCAAAAACATGAAAACCTCTTTTTGAAAGCTCCGGAGCAATTCCACCACTTTTTCCATACCAGCTGAGATTATTCTGAGCATATCCATGAATTAAAAGAATAGGATAGGGATATTTTTTCTTCTCTGGTCTCCACTCAATAACCCCAATCTTCACTCTATCTCCTGCTATTAAAGAATGCTGAACCATACCCAATTAACCTCCCTTTGAAATAAATTTTAACCAAAAACCTTTCAAACAAAAAGTGAAGCAGAAAAATAAGTTGTGAGACCCAACATGCGAATAAGAGAAATTTTTCCGCAAAAAATAACTTGTAAATAATCTGGAACTAAAAATAAGAAAATTTACAAAAGCAAGCTATAAACAAAACACAAAAAAGAAGAAAGAAAGATAAAAGAAAGAAAGAAAGATAAAAAAAAAAGAAAGGAGATATAAAATATGAAATCAAATAATTTCGTAAATGAAGGATATATAAAGCAGGTAATAGGACCGGTAGTAGATGTTGAATTTCCAGACGGAGATCTTCCCCAGATATATAACGCCTTGGTGACGACAAATCCCGCAATATCAAATGAAGAATACAATCTCGTTCTTGAGGTCATGCAGCATATAGGTGATAGAACCGTAAGAACAATAGCGATGGATTCAACAGATGGACTAAAAAGAGGTCAGAAAGTCTATGATACTGGATCTCCAATAAAAGTTCCCGTAGGAAAAGGGACCTTAGGGAGAGTGTTTGATGTACTCGGCAGACCAATAGATGGTAAAGGAGAAGTTATAGCAGATGATTGGTGGCCTATACATAGACCTCCACCAGAAATTGTAGAGCAATCAACAAAAATTCAAATACTTGAAACAGGAATAAAGGTGGTAGATTTACTTACACCGTATCCGAAAGGAGGAAAGATAGGATTCTTCGGAGGAGCTGGAGTTGGAAAAACCGTATTTATAATGGAGCTAATTCATAACATAGCGAAATTCCACAAGGGAATTTCAGTTTTCGGGGGAGTCGGGGAAAGGTCAAGGGAAGGAAATGAGCTAATATTGGAAATGAGAGAATCTGGGGTTATAAATAACGCAGTTTTAGTTTTCGGTCAGATGAATGAACCTCCTGGAGCAAGAGCAAGGGTTGGCTTAACTGCTCTCACTATGGCTGAATATTTTAGAGATGTTGAAGGTCAAGATGTTCTACTTTTCATAGATAATATATTCAGATATGTGCAAGCAAATAATGAGGTATCCGCTCTTTTGGGTAGGCTTCCCTCCGCTGTCGGATACCAGCCAACTCTTATGCAGGATCTCGGAGAATTGCAGGAAAGAATAACATCAACGAAAAGAGGTTCAATAACATCTGTTCAGGCTATATTCGTTCCAGCCGATGATATAACAGATCCGGCTCCCGCTTCAACTTTTGCTCACCTTGACGCAACAACGGTTCTTTCAAGACAGATAGCTGAACTTGGGATATATCCTGCTGTTGACCCTCTTGATTCAACATCAAAAGCTCTAACACCGGAAGCCGTCGGACAAGAGCATTACATGGTGGCAAGAGAAGTTCAAAGAATACTCCAAAGATACAAAGACCTTCAAGATATAATAGCTATTTTGGGAATGGAGGAACTTTCAGAGGAAGATAAAATAACAGTTTTTAGAGCAAGGAAAATCCAGAAGTTTTTAAGTCAGCCATTCCATGTTGCAGAACAATTTACAGGAACTCCGGGGAAATATGTGAAAATAGAAGATACGATAAAGGGGTTCAGAATGATAGTTGAGGGTGAATGTGATGATATACCCGAGCAAGCTTTCTACATGGTTGGCACAATTGAAGAAGCATTCGAGAAAGCAAAGAGACTATAAGATTCACTGAGCAGAAAAAATTTCAAGTTTTTCCAAGATTTTTTTTGCTATTGAAATAAAAGATTCTTTTACGATTGATTTATTATCTGCTTTCAAGACAAAAATTTCCCCCCTATCAGATAGTTCCATAAGATAAGGGTCAATAGGAATTTCACCGAGAAAATCTAAATTATACTCCTGAGCAATCTTTTTACCTCCTTGTTTTCCAAAAATAAAATGTTTTTTCCCACAATCGCACTGAAAATAGGACATATTCTCTATAACTCCCAATATCCTCACATCAAGTTTTTTGAACATAGATATTCCTCTTCTTACATCTTCCAAGGCAAGCTCCTGGGGAGTTGTTACCATAACAATGCCATCTATCTGAGCTTCCTGTGCTAAGGAAAGTTGTACATCACCTGATCCGGGCGGCATGTCTAAAACTAATATTTCTGTATCTGGCCAAAGTGTGGAGAAAAGCAAAGTTCTGAAAGCTTTTATAACCATTGGTCCTCTCCACACAACAGGTGTTCCACCTTTTGCCATATAACCTAATGACATAATTTTTACACCATCCTTCTCAGCAGGAATTATATGTGTTCCATCTGGTGAAGTAGGTTCATAGTCTTCTGTTCCGGTTATTTTAGGTATAGAAGGACCGTGCACATCAAGGTCTAATATAGATGCTCTCAAACCCAAAATAGAAAAAGAAAATGCTAAATTGACGGCAACAGTTGATTTTCCTACTCCACCCTTTGTTGAATATATAGCAATTGTCTTTCCTTTTATAGGAATTTTTTGTCTTGTGAATATCTCTTTTTTCCTGACATGAAGATCAAGATGATTTATCCACGATATTTCAGAAAGAACCTCACGAGCTTTCTTTTCTATCTCTTCCACAACACCTTCTTTTTGAGAAGATACTTCAATATCAACAAAAACATTGTTTCCATCATCTACATCTACCTTCTTCAAAAAGCCGAAAGATATTATATCTCTGGAATATCCCGGAAAATTTACTTTTTTCAAAGCTCTTATTATTTCAACTATTTTCTTCTCTTTTTCTACCAGATCCATTTCTTTCAATTTAAGCTGAATTTTCTCTGTGATGATATTTTCTGCTCAACAAGATCAAAAATCAGATGCCAAAAATTTCATTGAAAAAATTTCCTTACATTATAAATGATGTGCAACAAAAACTCTTATGAAAAAATTTTTAAAAGTTCATCTCTTTTTATCTTACCGGTTGGGGTCAAAGGTATATAATCTACAAATTCAATCTCCCTTGGTCTAACATGAGGACCGATAAGTTCTGAAACCCTATCTGATATTTTTTTCATGAGAGTCTCTCCACCAGAAAAAGGTTTTTTAAGCTTTACAACGGCTTTTATTATATATCCCTTCTTTTCATCTTTTTTTGGAAGCACAGCACAATTTTCAACAAATTCCAAAGTCAAAATTGCTCTTTCAATTTCCTCAGGTGAGATTCTATATCCTGATGTCTTTATTATATAGTCTTTTCTGCCGATATAAAAAAAGTATCCATCTTCGGTGCGATATAACACATCACCTGTTCTATACCAGCCATCAACAAGTTTCTGTCCAAAACCTTCACGAAAATACCCGAGCATAATGATGGGAGCAGAGAATCTAACCCATAACTCTCCTTGCCCTTCTCCTTTTATTTCCTGTAAGTTTTCATCAAAAATTCCAACTTTCACTCCCGGGGGAACCCTTCCGCAAGATCCGCTTACAACGGGGAAAAAATATGGCGAGTTCGTAATGAGAGGTCCGGCTTCTGTTTGGCTGTAAAACTCAGTAATAGGAATTTTCAAGATATCTTTTGCCATATCGTGAAGAGCTTGTCCTACACTTTCGCCTGCGCTCAAAATCCTTTTCAATCTGAGTTTTCTTAACTTATCTGGCTTTACCTCAGAGAAGATTGATCGCAAAGCAGAAGGAGGAATAAATGCAGTAGTTACTCCAAAATTTTCCATGACTTCAACGACCAAGATAGGATCAAATTTTTTAGGTCTGAAAAGTAGAAAAGGAATTTTGAGTCTCATAGCTGGGAAAGGTCCGTAAAACATTCCAGCCATCCATCCCCAGTCGGCAATATCCCATATAATTTCGTTATCTTCAAGAGGGTAAGTCATGTATTTGAAAATTTCTGTCCTGCCTATGAGTATTTTGTGAGCATGCAGTACACCTTTTGGCTCACCTTCACTTCCTGAGGTAAAAAGCAAAATTGCAGGATCATCAAAGTATGTATCAACCCCGGAAAAAGGAGAAGATAAAGAAATTATATTTTCAACTTCTTTTATGTTCAAAACAATAGGTTTCTGCTCAATTTTTAAATCGGAAGATTCTAATATTTCTCTTACTTTTTGTTCGTTTTCATCATCTGCAAATATTATTTTCGGAGAGCCTTTTTCTATCCTTGTTCTTATTGCATCTTTTCCGAGAAGATAAGATACAGGCATAACTATGCCACCTGCAAGATAAACTCCCATATGCAAAAATACTACCTCCGGCAGGATATGTGATACAATTGCAACTCTGTCTCCAAAAGATATTTTTTCTTTGAAAAAACCCGCAAGTTTTTGAGATATATTTTTCAGATCTCTATAAGAAAACTCTTTTTTGTTTTTGCCGTCAAAAAATATGAAAGCAGTTTTATCCTCCCGCGGAGAATATATCATATCTTTTCCCATGTTGTAGGTTGCAGGGATTTTCCATACAAAATCAGAAAAATGCTGATTCACAGAATTTGGCGCCCCCAGGGGGATTTGAACCCCCGTTTCCGGATTGAGAGCCCGGCGTCCTAGTCCTGGCTAGACGATGGGGGCAAAATGAAAATAAAAACTAACAAAAAATCTAATCCTAAACAAAAAATAAAAATGAAATTCAAAAAAAAGAATATAAGTAAAATAAAAAGATAAAAAAGATTTCTCACAAATTCAGATTAAGATTTGATTTCTTCTTTCTTTTTTGAAAAAACAGAAGATGCAAGAATAAAAATTATTGGCTCAACTGTATGAAATCTCCTCGGTTGGGCAGCAAATGGAGTTGTTATTAAAAAAGTTCCATATAAGAAGATAAAAAAAAGGATTAAGGAAAACTTTGGTTTTATCTTCAACAGTGCCACAAATGAAAGTATAAATGATGACATACGCAACCCCCAAGAGAATAAATATATAATAAACCAGGGTAAAGGTAGCAAACCTCCTCTCTTCTCCCTTATCTCCCTTATCGCCTCCAAAATTTTTCCCTTCAAAACCAACGGCACCACCTGATAAGCTGTCTCCCCACTCGCTGACGGACTTATATCCCCCCTGATAACATAATACATCATCCCTATCCCAACCGGTGGAAACGATTTTAAAAACCCAGCAACATGTATCTCAATCGGGTATCTTGTAATATTCTTAATAATCTTATCTCTGCAAACTTTTGCTACTTGTAATTCCTGCGTCAAATTTGTCTGATAACTCATCACCTCATCTAATGTATTAAATTTTACGCCCCATCCAAAACGTTCAGAAGCTTCATTGAATAAATCTTTATCAAGGTAAGGAGAGTAATAATAATCCTTTCCAAAAAATCTACCCTTTTCCATCTTCTGATATATCTCACACAAGAAAACAGGAGAAAAATGAGCAAAAATAATTTTTTTCCATATCAGCCAATTCCTTATCATCCATGGTGCTATCGTCAATATCACAAAAAGACCTGCTAATAAAAACTTCCTTATACTCCTCGTATATATCAAAACTAAAATTGGTGAAATCAAAGCAAAAAAATACCACATAGGATGTGTCAAACTCAAAACCCCTGCTATAATTCCCAAAAATGCTGATCTTACATTACTTACCTTACCAAAAAGTAGCACTAGAAAAATCAACAGAATAAATCCCTGCATAGTCTCCGTCATCAACGCTTGACTAAATATTATCGCTGATGGTGATATGGCATATAAAATCGCTCCTATATAAGGATTCCCCAATCCTATAACCCGGCTTATATGATAAATTAAAATTACCTTCATCGCATCCATTATATTCTGTGTAAATATCACTATCTCAGGTCTATATCCAAACAAAATATAATGACCAGCTATATACAACGGATATACGGGGGGTCTATAAATCTCTGGTTGTGTTGAAGGTATGCATTGTTGGGGGAACCAGTCAGGAATTTTTCTCGGGCAATCATTTATATATTTCCCTTTTTCTATTAAAGTTATTGCTGGGAATTCATAGGTGTAAGCATCTATTGTGTAAAAAGCTCTTTCAGGGTGCCTATATATAAGGGGGAAGAAAACCAAAAGCCTCAAAAAAATCGCTAACAAAAAAATAAAAAGTATTTTTTTATCAATCCTTTTCATCTTCCGATTTCACCTTTCAATTCTTCTCATCTTCCAATTTTTTTATTTTTGAAAAAACAGAAGAAGTAAGAATAAAAATTATCGGCTCAACTGTGTGGAACCTTCTTGGTTGCCCAGCATAGGGTGTAGTTATCAAAAAAGTTCCATACAAGAAGATAAAAAATAGCAGTAAAGAAAATCTTGGCTTTATCTTTATTAATCCTGCAAACGCAGCTGCAAAAGATAATACTCGTACCCCCCAAGCAATCAAATATATAATAAACCAGGGTAAAGGTAGCAAACCTCCTCTCTTCTCCCTTATCTCCCTTATCGCCTCCAAAATTTTTCCCTTCAAAACCAACGGCACCACCTGATAAGCTGTCTCCCCACTCGCTGACGGACTTATATCCCCCCTGATAACATAATACATCATCCCTATCCCAACCGGTGGAAACGATTTTAAAAACCCAGCAACATGTATCTCAATCGGGTATCTTGTAATATTCTTAATAATCTTATCTCTGCAAACTTTTGCTACTTGTAATTCCTGCGTCAAATTTGTCTGATAACTCATCACCTCATCTAATGTATTAAATTTTACGCCCCATCCAAAACGTTCAGAAGCTTCATTGAATAAATCTTTATCAAGGTAAGGAGAGTAATAATAATCCTTTCCAAAAAATCTACCCTTTTCCATCTTCTGATATATCTCACACAAGAAAACAGGAGAAAAATGAGCAAAAATAATTTTTTTCCATATCAGCCAATTCCTTATCATCCATGGTGCTATCGTCAATATCACAAAAAGACCTGCTAATAAAAACTTCCTTATACTCCTCGTATATATCAAAACTAAAATTGGTGAAATCAAAGCAAAAAAATACCACATAGGATGCGTCAAACTCAAAACCCCTGCTATAATTCCCAAAAATGCTGATCTTACATTACTTACCTTACCAAAAAGTAGCACTAGAAAAATCAACAGAATAAATCCCTGCATAGTCTCCGTCATCAACCCTTGACTGAATATTATCGCTGACGGTGATATCGCATATAAAATCGCTCCTATATAAGGATTCCCTAATCCTATAACCCGGATTATATGATAAATCAAAATTACCTTCATCGCATCCATTATATTCTGCGTAAATATCACTATCTCAGGTCTATATCCAAACAAAATATAATGACCAGCTATATACAACGGATATACAGGTGGTCTAAGGATTTCTGGTTGGGTTGGATTAACGCAATGACCAGCATACCATCCTAAAATTCTTTTTGGGCAATATCCTACATATTCTCCTTTTTCTATCAGTGCTATTGCTGGGAACTCATATGAATATGCATCTATGTGATAAAATACCCTTTCAGGGTGTTTGTATATAAAATGGAAGAAAACCAAAAGTCTCAAAAAAATTGCTAACAAAAAAATAAAAAGTATTTTTCTATCTATATTCACAACAGATAGATACTTATCTTTTGTTTATTATCAATTTCCTCAAATTCTCTATTCTGCAAAATCAGCTATAAAATTTTACGTTCCTACTCTAAAGTATTTTATTTTTACCCAAATTTTTTTCAGTATAAAAATTTTTAATTTTCGCCCAAACAAAAAAATTTACCATAAAATAGAGACTTCCTCTTTCGGATGGAAAGAAAAATGGAAAGAGATTAAAAAAAATAAAATAAAATAAAATAAAAAATAAAAAGGAGGTTAGAAGTTATGGCAAAGGTAACTTTATCTTTAATAAAGGCAGATGTTGGATCAGTTGCGGGGCACACGGCACCACACCCTAAAATGATTGAAGCCACAAAAAGCATTCTCAGAGAAGGTGTTCAGAAAGGAATAGTAGAAGATTTTATGATCGCAAGATGTGGGGATGACATTTCCCTCATTATGACTCACGACAAAGGCGAAAACAACTCACAAGTCCACAAACTCGCTTGGGATGCGTTCATGTCTGCAGCGGAAGAGGCTAAAAAAATGCATCTATATGGTGCAGGACAAGACCTCCTTGCAGAAGCATTTTCCGGAAACGTAAGAGGTCTCGGTCCGGGCGCAGCTGAGATGACCTTTGAAGAAAGAAAATCTGAACCTGTAATTGCTCTGCTTGCAGATAAAACCGAACCGTCTGCTTTCAATCTGCCACTTGCAAGAATATTTGCTGACCCCTTCACAACAACAGGTCTTGTCATAGATACAAGAATGCATAACGGTTTCATATTTGAAATTGTAAATGTAAAAGAAAACAAAAAATTAAGAATTTCTACACCCGAAGGACTTCACGACTTACTCGCATTCATAGGAGACATAACAAAATATGCAATAAAAAGAATATTCTCAAAAGATAGCTCCATCGGTATAGCTGCTGTTGTCTCAACAGAAAAACTCTCCTTCATAGCCGGGAAATATGTAGGAAAAGACGACCCTGTCGCTCTCATCAGGGCTCAATCGGGATTACCCGCAGCAGGTGAAATACTTCAACCCTTCGCATTCCCTGCATTAGTTTCAGGATGGATGCGAGGTTCCCACTGGGGACCATTCTATCCATCTTCACAAGATGATTCAAACCCAACTTTCTTTGACGGTCCCCCCAGAATCGTTGCATTAGGATTCCAAATAAGAGATGGAAAAATTCAAGGACTTGAAACAGATCCAAAACCCGGAGAGCACATCCCAGTAGATTACTTCAAAGATTCATCATGGGATGCTGTGAGAAGACAAGCTATGGAAGTCGCAATCTACATAAGAAGACATGGTCCATTTATGCCTGCTATTTTACCACCGGAAGAACTTGAATACACTACATTACCCGAAATTCAGAAAAAATTTGAGGATAAATGGGAAGAAGCAGATTAAGTTTTTTCTTCACCCTTTGATCCACCAACGAGTTTTGCAAGTGTTGTTGATTTAAGGTATTTTATCAACTTTTCTTTTTCATTAACCCAAAAATCATGAACTGGACAATCCTGGTTCGGACAAGTAGGTCGTCCAATTATACAATTATCTTTGATTATATTTTCGTCAAATATTTCACATATATCGTAAAGGGATATTTTGTTTGGTGGTACTTTAAGAAATATTCCTCCTTTTGGTCCTTTCTGCGCTCCTATGACACCTTTTTTAGAAAGTAAAACCGCTATTTTTGAAAGAAAGTTTTGGGGAACACCAATTTCTTTTGCTATATCTTTGACAAAAAAAAGCCCCTGCTCTTTTTTATCTTTACTTTTTCGCGCAAGATAAACTAAAAGCTGAACCGCATAACCTGCCGTTTTGCTAAGCATGCCTGAAATAAAATATAAAAGTAAAACTATAAAGTTCAATTTTTCCATATTTTATGAAAAATATAAAAACCGGAAGGAAAATAAGAAAAAGGGAAAGAAGAAAAAATAAAAAATGGAAAAACAATAAATCAACAAAAATTTCAAAGGAGAAACTAAACTCATTTATGTGAAAGTTGTTGAATTAATATTAGGTTTTGTATTTTTTTCATCAGTAATTTTTTTGAAATCCCTTATAACAAGCCAAGTGATTATAAGAACAAAAACTAAAAAACTCCCAAAAGCCATTTTGTTTATTATGTATCCCTTTAAGTTTCTTTTCTATGTTGCGGTAATTTTTGTAGTTCAAAAACTCATCGGAATAACTCAGTGGTTCCTTATTGGAATAATAATTTCAATATTCACATTCACTTTATTTATATTTTTAAAACAGGTGAAACTAAAATAAAAAAATTAAATAGCGAAAGTTTAAAGCATAGGGAAATTAAGATGCTAATTTTGAGCCTTCTAATCTTACTTTATAAAGTAGATAATAATATGATTTGGGAGAGGAGATTTTTTGACCCAATAATAATAAAAGCGAAGGAACTCGCACTAAATGAAAAAATTGATTTAGATAGAGTTGTTGTATTTTCAAGCCTCGGAATTATACCATCTCAAATAGATGAAGTAAAAAGAGAAAAAAAGGAAGAAAATGGAGAGTATTTTGAAGGAGATGGAAAATTTGATGGAGAAGATGAACTATGCTTTTATGCAAGATACTGCGGAGAAAAAATAAGCGAAGGAAAACTGAAAAATTATGATTTTTTTGAAAAAATATTTGAGGTTGAGGTTAAAGACACAAAAGAAAAAGAAAAAAGGTTCTGCTATATAGGAATAAAAAACTCAAATATAGAAACAAAAAATTCTGATATAGACCTGCCAAAAATTATCCCGGAAAAACTTGAATTTGAAAATTCAGAAAATGAGTTCATAGTTTATCAGGAAAAAAAGACAGCATTTTTTGATAATTCCTCTCCTACAATAAGAAAAATAGAAATAGAAACAGATGGAGTGAAAAAAGAGGTCTTCAGAGGCATAAAAGCAGAAATCTTTATAAAACTTTTAAATCTCATAAACATAAGGAAAAACGAAAAAGATATTTCAGCGAAGGTCAAATTCATAAAAGGTGGAAACGTGAGAATAATAAGAGTTATTCAACCATACGCAGAAATAGGGTTTGGCATAAAAATTCCAACATCAAAAGTCGTGTCCTACATCTATAACGGATTCACATATGTTGAAAATGCTGTACCGATACCGTTTAATTTGAGTGCAATCTCAAAAGAAGCCTTTGCAAATGTTTTTTTAGTATTCAAAGATCCAAAAAGATTTAAATCCGAAACTCTTGACATAGATATAAAAGAGTATGAAGAAGTAGAGGAAAATTATCACATGTGGGGATATGTAGAAGGAGAAGGATGGTCAGCAGCATATTTTATAAAAGAAATAACAAAAATCCCGATACAAAGGAGCTTATACTTTAAAAGAAACGGTGATGAGTTAGGAGTTGGAGTTCATCTTGATATTTTGAAACTCCCAAAAGGAGAGCACAGATTTGCCTTGTGGGGATTTTTCTTCCCTCCCGGTGATTTACAAAAAGCCAAAAACCTCATTTACAACCCTCTCCAAGTAAAAATAAAAAAGGTAATATGATTAAAGATTAAGATATAAATAAATAAAATCTGAAAAAAATCAGTTTCCAAACTCATTCAGAATATTTTCTATCTCAGATGAAATAATTTTTCTTACCTGAGATTTTGTGAGTTTGCAAGATTTTTCATCTTCTAACTTTTTCCAAATCTGGTAAAACATATCAGAAGGTAAAAGTAGCTGATTACTTTTGAAATCAGAACTAAAATTTTTCACCTTCACAAAAAATTTTGAGAAATCTTTTTCCAGCCCAAACCTTTCCTTCAATTTTCCAATAATAAAGCTTCTGAAACTCGGAAAATATCCATCTTTTATAAGATGAGCTATTTTATCAATGTGCTTCTTTTCCACATTAAACCTTATGTTAACATAATCTGGTCTTGAAGCATATAAACCTTTTTGGGAAAGAAGAAATTTTATGAAATCTTCAATTATGGCTCTTTTTTGTTTCGGCATTTTCTTAGCAGCTTGATAAAGCTCTTCTTGCGTAAATTTGTTTATACTTTTCTTCTCAAATTTAATTCCGCTCCGCGTTACATACAAAGATTCCACAGATTCTGCTCTTAAAAAATTCTTTATGTCTTTTTTCAAATTCTCAACAATACTTCCTTTACCTTTATTTTTGTTTTTCTTCATTTTTTTCAAAATTACGCTACAACATTTTTTCTTATCATTTGAAGAAATTCATCAATCCCTGAAACTGGAATTTTCATTCTACCATCTTTTGATTCAAGTTCAACATAACTTAAATCTTTTGAGAAAATAGCAGAAAATATTCCAAGCTTTCTCATTATTGTTTTTAATTTCACTATCTTTACAAAATTTTCAAGTTCAGGGAAGGAATCCTGTTTACCATCTGAGAATCTTTCAATTATTATATTTTTTATCTCATCAACATCTTGTTCATCCTCTGCCATTGAGAAAGCTCTGTAAAAAGACAATCTTATCAGTGGGTCAGGAATGAGCTCTTTTGGAATAAAAGCTGGTATATCTATTTCAACTTTTGGCTCAAAATAAACTTTTCTTTCTTCAATTTTACCTTTCATTTCTTCTATAACTTCTTGTAATATTTCAAGATAGACATCAAATCCAACAGAGTAAATATGACCAACTTGCTCCTTTCCGAAAAGATTTCCAGCTCCACGCATTTCCAAATCTTTCAGAGATATTTGAAAACCTATACTTGATGTTTCCAAATTCACAGCGTCAAGAAAAATATCAAGTCTTTTTTTTGCTTTTTCACCTAATTTTTCAGGCACAATTAAATAGCAGTACGCATCTTTTTCGCCCCTACCCACTCTACCTCTTATTTGATAAAGTTCGGAAAGTCCAAATAAATCAGCTCTATCTACAATTATAGTATTTGCAGATGGTATATCAATTCCAAGAGCAACAATTTTTGTTGCAATAAGAATCTTTATCTTCTCAACCATGAAAGCTAAAACTATATTCTCTATTTCTTTTGGTCTCATCTTACCGTGAATTATCGCCACTGATTCATTCGGGAAAATTTTCTTCAAGCCTATAAGTATCTCCTCTTGACCTGAAATATAAGGATAAACATATATAACCTGCCCTCCGCGAGAGAGTTCATATTCTATTACATCTTTTACCTTTGATTTATCAATGAGTGAAGTTATGATTTTCCCTCTTGATGGGGGTTTTGTTTTTATAAAAGATATGTCTTTGAGACCAGATAAAGCCATTTTCAAAGTCCTCGGGATAGGAGTTGCAGTCAAAGATATAACATCGCAGGTTGCTCTTATACGAGATATTTTTTCCTTGTGGGAAACTCCAAATCTTTGCTCCTCATCTATTATAAGGAGACCAAGATCTCGGAAGCGAGATATTACATTTAGAACTTTATGAGTTCCAATAACAATATCAACGGAGCCATTTTTTATTCCTTCAATTATTTCTTTTTCCTTGCTCTTTGGAGTAAGGCGGGAGAGCATCTCAATTTTGAACGGCAAATCATATAATCTTTCCTTGAATCTCATGTAGTGTTGAAGTGCAAGGGGAGTTGTGGGACATACGAAAGCAACTTGTTTCCCAGAATAAGCAACTATTGCAGCTGCTCTCAAAGCTACTTCAGTTTTCCCTACACCCGAATCTCCTACAATAATCCTATCTGCCGGGTAATCTTTTTCACAAAGATCTTCAACAATATCGTCAATTGCTCTGAGTTGATCAAGAGTTTCCTCAAAAAAGAAAGTTTCTTTTACTCTGGCCAAAATCTCCTCAGCACCTTTATATGGCGGTCTCTTTATAGATTTTCTTATAGCTATCGCTCTCATGAAATCTGAAATCTGAGATTCTATAAATTGCTTTACTCTTTCTTTTCTTAAAGCAAAAGTTCTCCCGCCAATAGCATCAAGTGGTGGGTTATCAATTCCTACATATTTGTGAAGGCAAGAAATGTCTTCTGCCGGAATGTAGAGCATTGCCTCATCTTTGTACTCTATTTTCAGAAATTCTCTGCCGTATTCTATGGTCGTACCTCTGAAAATTCCTATTCCATGTACCTTATGAACTACGTATGTTCCCTCTTTTAGTTCCTCATAAGACAGAGGAGGGAGTTTGGGTTTTATTTCTCTTTTTGCTTTTGGTGAAAGAATATCAAAGTGAAGCAAAGCAAGTTTTAAATCTGGTATTATAAAACCATATGGATAATTTTTAGCTCTCACTATTTTTTTTATTCCGAGCTTTTTTGCAGTCTGCTCTTCTGAAAAATCACGAACAACAAAAATCAAATCATATTTTTCTGATAATTCTTTTATATCTTCAACTTTCTTTACGAACTCATGCGGATCAACAATGCGAAAATTTATATTCAAAGCAGATTCAAAAATTTTCCCCTTTGAGTGTTCATGGCAAAGCTCACCAGAACAAAAACACAAAACTTCATCAAAAATGTCTAAAAGATAAACTTTTAAAACGGAAGAAAAAGAAGGAAAGGAAAAACTCCTTAATTTTTGTATACTATCGTCTGAGATGAAATATATTTTTTCAACTGTATCAAATAAAAATTCAACTCTCAATTTTTTTCCTCTCTCTAAAACAACCTCAAATACATCTCCAATACAAGAAAAATCCCTGCTTTCACGAGGATCATATTGGACTCGGAAATATCCGTTATTTGAAAGAAAATCTAAAAGTAAATTCGGCGAAATCTTCTTTCCTTCCTCAACAAGAAAATTAGAACCTGAAACCGAAATTTCCTGATACAACTTTTCCGAATTGCCGATAACAAATAATCCGGTATCCTGTGGTGAATCAGAAATTTTTAACCCAGCTAGGACGGAAGAACTCAAAAAAATCTTCCTTATATTTTCAGAGGGCAAAGAAATGAGAGCTCTTGATGGAAACTTCAAAATAAAAGGTAAAGATGAAAAATAAGATAAATTCAGAGCACTCATTTTTTGGGAATTTTCTCTTTTTCCTCTCTCATCTTATCGTATCTTTCAAAGGCTTGGATTATTTTTGAAACAACAGGATGGCGCACAACATCTTGATGATTTAAATACACAAAAGCTATACCTTCAATTCCTCCAAGTATCTGATCTAAACCAGAGAGTCCTGATTTTTGTATATCTATCTGAGTCAAATCGGCTGTTAGAATCATTTTTGAGCCAAGCCCCATTCTTGTGAGAGTCATTTTAACTTGGTCATAAGTTAGATTCTGAGCTTCATCAACTATTATGAAAGCATCAGAAATAGTCCTCCCTCTCATAAAGGCAATTGGAATAACTTCTAAAATTCCCCTCTCTATAAGTTTTGAAACTTCTCTGTAATCAAGAATATCATATAGGCAATCGTAAATAGGTCTCATAAAAGGGTCTACCTTTTCAAGGATTCCACCCGGCAAATACCCTATTTTTTCTCCCGCTTCAACTGCCGGTCTTGTGAGAACCAATTTTGACACCCTTCCACTTTTGAGATATTGAACAGCAACGGCAACAGCAAGATAAGTTTTTCCTGTTCCAGCAGGACCTATTACAAAGACCAAATCGTTTTCTTCTATCGCTTTAACATAGGAGATTTGATTTGGAGTTTTAGGTACAATTTTTTTTCCTCTATATGTTGTGATAATGACTAAATTTTCATTTGGTTTTTCATCTGATGTGTTGGCTACTCCCTCACTCTCAATTTCCGGTTTTGCACTTTTTCTTTTTATCTCAAAGAGCTTTTCTTCAACATCCTTTTTGGAAATAGCAAAACCCTCCTTTATTTCCCTGTAAAGTTCCTTTATTGTTTTTTCAGCAATATCAACTGCCTCCCCCTCTCCCTTTATGAAAATTTTTGTACCACGTGAAGATACAGAGACTTTTAGCATCCTTGATATACTTTTGAGATTTTCTTCAAACTCTCCGGCAAGAATTTTTTGAACGTTTATATCGTCAAATTCCAATTCCTTGAACTTTTCCATAGGTCAAAAAAATTTAAAGCACTTCGAAACTTACTTCTTTTTTGTAATTACCAATCTATTTTGAAAGATTAAAACTGCAAAGTTCTTGAAACATCCTTTCAAACTCTTCTTCCGAACATTTTCCATCTTTCACCCATACTACATCCTCTAACTTCACTCCTTTCCCAATTTTAACTCCTCCCACTACCGGTATAGCAGGAACTCCTATCTTCCTCAAAATCTCTGCCCTTCTTTTAGCTCTCTGGACATCCTCCCCAGATATTGTATATGAAACTTCTACTACTAAGACCAAAAATTTTTCCATCCTTCTCCCCACCCCATAAAAGATCAGCTGATAAAACTTCATCCCTTTCTTCCTTTGATATTTGACCTTTCTTATAAGCTTCTGCAAGAATTTCCGCAGCTTCCTTTTCATATGGTTTTCCCCTCAGAACCAACCTCCCAAAGATAGCATGCGCTCTATCCCGGTACCACCTCTCCCTATCTGATCCTTTCAAATACACTCCATCTTTCTCCAACCTATCTACTTTCTTTTCAAGTCTATCGAAATTTGGGAGTAAATTCAGGAGTTCTTCTGATAAAAGTAAAGCTCTTACCTCATCAGCAAATTCATCGTCTTCCCTCAATATCTTCAAAAATTTCCTTCTCCAGTTCCCCATGAAAATTATTTTAAAGCAAAATTTGATTTTAAAAACATATTTTGCCTTGTCGCAATCATCTGAAATTATAATTTCTTTCCTTTAAATCTAAAAAAATCTAAAAAATTTTACAAAAATTTCACTTTAAGCACAAATCAATTATTACAATTATTTCAATTCACATGTTCATAACTACATGTTTCAAGATTTTGGTAAGTAAAGAAGAGAAAGAACAGATTCTGAAACTTATGAGGAATTTCTCCTCTGCTGTAAGATTTTCATATAAAAGACTTCTTGAAGGTTTCACCACTTCGCAGGCTTACGCAATAACAAGACAGAAATTCCCGGAACTCAATTCTCACTATGTAAATTGTGCAGTTGAGAAAGCAAGGGAGATTTTTCAAAGCTGCAAGGCAAGAGGACAAAATCCAAAAAAGCTCATTTTCGGTGGTAGAATTTTATTTGAAAAGCTCAAAAAAATCATTTGCAAGGAAAAAGATTAAAAGAACTCAAAAGAAAATGGAAAGAAAAAAGGCAGGGAACTTTGATAAGCATAGGCGCAAAGCACAAAACTCACAAAGGTAACCTTAACCTCAGATTTATCCCTGCTGAAAAAGGTAAAAACAATCTTCTGTTAAGAATAGCTTTGAAGAACAGGAAATTCATATTAGCAAAGGTAAAGAGAGATTTGAGTGGGAAATCAGATAAATGGGCTTTGTTTTTGGCAAAAATCTTATCGGGAGAGCAATTCCCTTACACTGTTGAGCTAAAACTCAAAGATGGTCAAATATACGGATTTGTCAGATTTTCTCTTGATGTTCCCCCTCAAACAATTA
>Ga0209670_100767_pt1 | contig 17180 bp, 21 predicted proteins | sample PerSpoBPS_BMetaG_FD_184741 | JGI IMG/M metagenome (GOLD analysis project Ga0209670, IMG submission 184741) | Thermal spring microbial communities from Yellowstone National Park, Wyoming, USA - Perpetual Spouter B (PS_B) MetaG (SPAdes) (version 3) | ecosystem: Environmental > Aquatic > Thermal...
ACAACAACGGAGCATGGCTGAGAGACCACTATGAACTTGTCTGGAGACAGCCCTCATACTTCGGATTTGCTTGGATGCTCTTTGGACACCCGCCATTCGACATTACCTTCTACCGAGGACCCACAGGGGTAGGTGAGTTCAGACCTATACCCGGCTACGCCCTCACAAGGACATGGGAGAGAACACCAACACCGGGCAGCAAGACAGTCGCCATCAAACTCAACGCCACAGACATCGAAATACCCGTCTTCTGGCAGGTAGGAGACCGCGAGCTTGGAACATACGACTGCGGTCCGCTACTCGGCTACACCGTCAAGGGCAGCATAATACCGCCGGCAGGCGCAACCTTCGGAGCAACAACATTCGAAAGAACAACGACCGCAGGAACCATCAATGTCGGAGACAAGACGATTAACATATGCCTCGCAGCTAAACCGGTTGGATTAGTATCACTTACGAGCGGAGACACACCCTCAACAGTCATCTGGGGCGGAAGCACTCTAAGAATTACAGAGGTATCACCACCATCCTCCATATGGGCTGACGACGGAGCAGGACAGGACGGCGCTGACAACCCCAACAAAGGAACAACCAGCCGGTACTGGCTCAACTGGGTTAAGCAAGCAATCGACCCGCTGACAGGCCAGCCCGTCAACGTCAAAGAAGGAGACCAGCAGAGAATACCTGGAGTAGACCTAGGAATACAGTACATGGGCTATGGTACACCCTACGAAGGCCGTCCACGCGAAGTCACAGTACAAGTCTTCAGCAATGACCCAGACAACAGGGCCCACAGACCGTTCATCAAGATGTTCGAGTTCCAGAACGTCTCGGCAAGGATAACGGACTTCAACGGCAGAGCACTGCCCGGAGCATTCTACCAGCTCATCGACGCCCAGACAGGCAAGTCAGCCGCATGGAGCTACGCAGGACCCGACGGAAGAATAATCCCGATGCCGATAAGGAAGCCAGGCGGAGTCTTCATACAGAGAGTCTTCTACCTCGGACATGGACCCGACGGAGTACCCACATGGCCTGTCAACAGCTTCGCCAAATGGCCTGTAGCCTACGACAGCAGAGAAGACGAAACAACACAGGAGACTCAGAAGCCAGACATACCGATAGGCTTCACATACTCAGGTGAAGCGGGACCATGGCCTACAGGAGACGGCTGGTTAAGGTCAAATGCCTGCACAATGGTCGGTGACGGAGTATTCAACTACACCACACGTGTACTGACAGACATGGCCAGCTGCCCGCCGGCAGGCTGGGGCAGAAGCTTCGACGTCATAACAAGAATCTTCGACCTCAGAGTACGGTTTGTCTACGGTGCTGCTCAGAGACCGGTGCAGACAGATTTTGCCTTCAGCTCGCCTGACCTAGCATTACCGGCTGAGTTTAAGATAACCTCTAAAGAACTAGGCAGAAAGAGCGTCCTTGAAGTCAAACGACTGGTTAGAGGAACGTACGATGTAGTCGCATATTGGCCTGATCCCGATAAAGAAATCGTAGGCAGCAAGACATTAGACGTAAGCCGCGTAAACGTCGGAACAGTCGAGGGTGTAGTGGTTCTTGCACTTACCGATGTCAGCTTCACTGTTGTTGACAGACAGGGAAGAATACTGAAGGGAGCAGAGATAGAAGTAGCGCCAGGAGAACTATTGCGGCCCAACTCATACGAGCGTAGGCCAGACGGTGTTATAATCGTCCTCACCATACCCGAAGGTAGAACATACACCTTCACCGTTAAATGGCAGAGCGAATTCGGAACTACTGCAACAGCAACCGTCCGCGACACACCAGCAGGCCTACAGTCAAGAGGAAGCATAGTTGTACCCGTTGACGACATCTCAGTAAAGGTCGTCGACTTCGACGGAAGACCTGTAGCAGGCGCAGCGATTAAGTTTGCAGGACAGGACGTAGGCAGTACTGACAGCCAGGGCGTCATCATAGTCGGACAGGTACCGCTCGACAACGACTATACAATATCCGTCAGCAAGGAAGGCACAGAGATCGGCAGCGACAGAGTAAGGTTCACAGCCTCCAGAACATCCGCGACAATACAGGCAGGCATATACGACATAACAGTACTAGTCAAGGGAGCCGCAGGACAGCCAATACAGGGAGCACTCGTAGAACTCATCAAAGGCGGCACAACAATAGCTACGGCGGCGACAGACGCCAGCGGAACAGCGGTCTTCACCAAACTCGTCGGCGCAGACTACACCGTCAGGGCAGCATACGAACAGTTCAGCTCAACAGCAAGCCTAGCGAAGGGAACACGCAGCGCCCAGATAACACTAGACCTCTACACAGTCCTACTCGGCGTACCGATGACCTTCGCAACATTCCTAGCACTGATCATCGGCCTCATACTGCTCGTCATCGTAGTCGTCGTCATCGTCAGCGAATACATCCGCTGGAGAGGAAGACGCCTAGGCATCTACCCAGCAGCACCGCCAAAGAAATAAACACCCAAAACCCATAACCTTTTTTTCAAAACCCCCCACCTTTTTTATCATAAAAACAGCTACAGTAAACCATATCGAGATAACCACCACAATTGGACTTTATCCATACAAGTATTCGGTCGCAAGCACTTTACAGTCATGGTGAAAACATTTTTGGTACCTGAGACTTGATGTAGGCGGCTGGCTGTGACCCTTCACTGCGTTTGCGGGACGGAGGTCTGGGGTGCGGATGACCTTTTCTTCTGGGCCGTGGACGGGCTTCTCCACGCACGCTGCCGTAAACCCCACTGCAGGCTCGCGAAAACCCTTACCGTAGAGAGGGTTAAAGACCGTGCAGTCATAAGGTTCTCAAAAATGTTCACAGACTACAACATGCTATTCATGGGGAGGGACCTCCTGGAGAAAAGTCTAGAGGAGCTTGGACGCAGGATTGCAAGACAGCTGCCAGAGCTAAACGGGTTAAAACCACACACAACACATCAATAAATATAAGTCGGGCAGCACAGAAATAAACCATGCCCTACACGTATCGTGGAGTTGAGATAACCTGGCTCGGCCACGACTCATTCCTCATCAAAAAAGAGAAAACAATATACATCGACCCATACCAGATCGGCGGCGGCCCACCCGCAGACATAGTCCTCATAACCCACGACCACTTCGACCACCTAAGCCTAGAAGACCTCCGCAAAATAGTCACCGACAAAACAGTGACCGTCGCGGCGAGAAACTGTGAACACGAGCTCCGAAAACTTGGAAGGGGGTCCGTCAAATATGTATCACCTGGCGAAACAGCCGCAGTGGGCGACGTAGCGATAAAGACGGTGCCAGCCTACAACGTCAACAAGTTCAGGGAGCCAGGTAAGGTCTTCCACCCACGGGAGTACGGCGGCGTCGGCTACCTTCTGACAGTAGGAGGTGTAACGATTTACCACGCGGGGGACACAGACCACATACCTGAGATGGCGGGCCTCCAGCCCGACATAGCCCTCCTACCCGTCAGCGGGACATACGTCATGACAGCAGCCGAGGCCGCGGAAGCAGCCAAGGCCATAAAACCCAAGATAGCCATCCCAATGCACTACGGAGCCATAGTAGGCACGGAAAAAGACGCAGAAGAGTTCAAAAGACTGTACGGCGGCGAAACAGTAATACTGAAAAAAGAAAAACCCTGAAATTATTTCGCGAAAACTTTTAATGGGTAAAAGACAGAATGTCACGGCGTGGGCGAAACCTTTACAAGCATTAAGATTTTCGGCCCACGCGGTAGCGCCGAGCTAACATCAATGGTCTACACTGGAGCCACATTCACCAAAATACCGAAAAGCGTAGCTGAGAAGGTTGGAATAAAAACCAGACGGAAAGTCCTCGTCCAGCTATCCACAGGAGAGCTTATCGAGAGAGATCTGGGATATGTCGAAATCGAGCTCGAAGGTGTACGCGATATCGTGCCGGTGACGCTGGCCTCGGAGGATGAACCAACGGTAATAGGATATACAACCCTTGAGATTCTAGGGTTTAAGGTAGACCCATTGAGAAGGAAGCTTGAGAAAACACATCCAATTGAATACTAGAAACCATAAGAGCTGCCAAGGGAGTGTCTTCATTCACAGCATTTAACCACAACACCACAATATATATGAGGGTTTAACGGCTTAAACGCTGGTGGAGCATGGAGGTCTGCAAGGCACATGACTTCATCTACCACGGCGCGTTAAACATCTACAGGTCTAGGGAGTTTCTCCAAGTGGTTGATGTCTGGCGCTGCAGGGTGTGCGGCCATGTCAGGGTAGGGGTCAGGGGCCCCGGGATACTCGGCTCCACCGAGGGCATGATGCCTGACACAGGGCCCGGCATGCACTGGGTAGTCCTTGTCTGCAGGGAGGGGGTGGAGCCATGCTTCGAGCTAATGCAGGTAGGCGACGAACAGTACATCGAGCACAGGTGCTGCGGAAAACAGGGCGAAAAACTCTACTACAGGCGCGGTGTGGGCGTAACCTACGGCCCCGACGGACCCCCAGCCACCCTAATCCACGTATACGAACTGGAGAAAACCGTAAGAGGATACATAGACATCGGTAAAACACCCCCAGAAGTGGTAACCCTACTAAGGTGAAGGCCGTGCCACCAAGCCACAGCGACGTATGCACCGTCTAAAAATTGTTCAATTTGAATAGAATAATATTTATATATTGTTCAAATTTTATCAAACAATATGAGGAAGAAGGAGCGTGTATACCGGGAGATACTTCACCGCTTTTATGAGCTAGGTGTATATAGGTTGGGGTTGAGAGAAATCGCGGCCAGCTGCCGTGTTTCACCCGGCCTAGTCAGCCACACACTCAAACCCCTCCAACAAATGGGGGCCATACGTATGTATAGAAGGTGGTTCGAGGTCGTGGACGCGTGGAAAATACTGCTTTTCTGGTGCAACGTTAGACGGCTTTGGGCTGATGTTGTTTATCTCAACAGGGTTGAGCTGCCCGTCGAGAAGATCGAAGGAATTGTTCCTCCGAAAGCTGTTTTCACGGCTTACACCGGTTTCAAGCACAGATTCGGCTACGTCCCCGCAGACTACGGTGAGGTAGTGGTTTACGGCGTTGCTGAAGAGTTTGAGGAAAGATTCGGTGAAGCCCGGCACACAGAACACCCAAACCTCATAGTCCTCAAAATCGACGAACACCTTTTAAAATTCACTAAAACACCGCTCGCACAGATATACGTAGACCTGTGGAACCTGGGGACATGGTATGCCCGTGAATTCATAGCAAAGCTTGAGAAACACCTCCAGCAACTCCCCGCAACAGGGAGCAACCATGGAATTCTGGCATGACGTATTAATCGAGAAAAGCTGGGCAGTTCTACTGGAGCTGAGGAAAAGGTATGAGTTCATTTTACTGGGAGGCTGGGCCGTATACCTGTACACAAAAGCCCTAAAATCAAAAGACATAGACATCATAGTTGACTACAACACGTTAGGTCTGATGGGGAGAGAGCTTCCGTTAAAGAAAAACGAGAGACTTAAGAAATACGAGCTGCTGATAAGCGATGTCGAGGTTGAAGTTTACGTACCCTATTTCTCCAACTAGGCATACCGGTTGAAGACGTAGCAGCCAACATACGCGTACTGGAGGGCTTTAAAGTCCCCACCGTTCTGGCCTAGCGTTAGCTTCCATAGCTAGGCCTTCCCTCCTCCTGTCATGGGAGGGCTTTCGGGGTGAACGGTTGAAGCCCCCACATTTGTCTGGTATCTTTGGAGGAGGTTTTTGACGGCTATTATGTCTCTGTCCTCCTCCATACCGCATCTTAAACACCTCATCCTCCTATACCCATTCGGGCTTAATTTCTCCCCACATGTTGGGCATAGGCTTGAGGTGTCCTTAGCGTTTAGATAGAATACCATAAGCCCTGAAAGCCTGGCCTTATACTCTATTATGTTCTGAAGCCTTCTGAAGCTCCACCTGTTCAGCCTACCGTTCATAGCTTTTATCCGCTTCTTTTTCTCTCTGATGTTCTTCAGCTTCTCCAGTACAATTACTGAAGCTTTTGCTTCTTTTGCCGCTGTTACTATCTGGTTAGCGACTTTGTGGTATATGTCTTCAACCCTCCTCCTCTCCCTGCCACTATATTTTGCCAGAAGGGGGTTCTCATTCAATCTAGGCTTGGACTGTAGTTTCCTGCGTTTGAGGAAGTATGCTGTCCTTACGACTCTTTCCCCAGTCTTAATGTTTCTAACACGCTCCATTGAGCCGAAGGCAACATTATTCTCGTTTATATCCACGCCTACAGCCACCCCGTTTGAACCTAAAACCTCAACAGTCTTGGAGAATACAACCTTCAGATAAAATCCACCGCAAGTTTTTACTAGCCAAGCTTGACCGACCTTCATCCCCTTAAACTTCTCATGGTATGTTCCATGGAGTAGCTTTAGAGTAATCCTTCCCTCTCCGGTGGCTATTGAAGCCTCCCAACCTTCAAGGTCTAGGCTGAGTAGGTGGTCGTCCAGCATTATCACCTGCTTTTTGAACGTAGGCTTCTCAGCTTTGGCTTTACCCTTTCTCCTGAGTTTCCTGAAGCTCCTGTAGATCGAGCATGCCATCTGACACGCTGTGTAGATGTAGTGTGATGGAAGTCTTGGATACTCAGCTCTCAACTCGTGATACTTTTCTGCTTTAAGCCTATTGAAGCTCGTAATCCCCTTTGCCCAAGCATAATCAAGTAACCGACCTAAGACCTCTCTATACGTTGAGAAAAGGCTCTCCGAAATCAACCCATCCAGCTTAAAGGATGCCGTAAGCTTAACAGTCTCTAATGGCACTTTCAACAGCCTCCACAACTCTTCTCTTTTTATGTCTTCCCGCCCCAAAGATCTTTGCAAACTCACCGGTCGTGTAAACCTTTTCAAACATCCAGGTTATTTAAGTAATTCAAGTCTATAACATTTACGCTTGACCGAAACTATTGCAGAACCCCAAGGTACTGCTCATCCTCAAGCAGGCAGCCGAGGTCGAGAGAGCTGGTAGCGTTAAAGGTCTCAAAGACCGTATAGACATCCTAGCTCTCCTCATCTACTCAGAAATCGACTTTAACACCTACCTGTCGCTGGTTAACAAGTACTCGCTTTCCAGCTACCGTGAAAGGCTTAAGAATTTGGTTGAGACCGCGGATAGAGAGTTTAAAGAGCTTGGTATAACGAACCCGCGACAAATCAGGTTGCTCAGGAAAAAGATATCATCAGTGATGTAGGGTTTACGGCAAGGGGAGGGAGATGCTATGGTGGGAAGTTTTCAGGTGTGCGGGAGAGGTGTTCGTGCAGTATTCTCCAGCCGTTCTCTGTTTTCTCGAGGACTATGCTGCATCTCACCACGGTGTCCACCAGCCGGCCTTCGAAGGCGTAGTCGTTGACGGCCATCCCACTGTATCTGAGGATGAGGGAGGCTACCGCGAACCTGTCCATGACCACGACCCTGGGCTCAAGGAACTCGTACTCCAGGTCTATCAGCTCTGTTAGGAGGCTTAGCTTGAGCTTGAGGGCTTCCTCGCGGGTCTGGAGTCTGAAGGGGGGTAGGTCGCTGAACCTTGTGTAGCCCGGGCTGTGCATGCTTTCAAACTCCTCCCATGACCCGTTCCTACCCGCCTCAAAGACCCTTGCCAGAAAGCTGAGAACCTCCTCAGCCCTCTCCAACCCTGACCTCACCGTTCAAAATCTTCACCTGGAGACGCTGCTCCAACACCTCCACATCCTCCCGCGTAAACCCCATCCCGAGAAGCCTCTCCACCTCCTCCTCAGGAACCGAGACACTTACGTTGGGCCCGCCGACGCTTTGGTAAACAACACTCTCGAAGCGGACCGTCACACCCCTCCAAGCAGCCCTTCCGCGGAGAACCTTAAACAAGAAATCTCCCTCAACCTCATCCAAAACAACCTCCTCAACCAACGGCCCAAACCTCACCCCCTGAAGCTCTCCAACAGCTTCATAACAAGCTCTCTCTGCCCACCGCCCTCCGGCATCCTGCGGGACCACTCAGAGAGGTGGTTGAGCACCCGCTTGACGAATCCGTCAACATCCCGCAGGCCTTTAAGGCCGACGGAGGGTATTGATGTCAAAGGTATCTCAGCCACAGATGTCTGCATGAAGGGCCCGAACTCGTCCCTCGACAGCCTCACCGCCACAGCCCTACCCCCCTCAAGCACGTAGGTGGTGCCGGCTACGTCGGCCACCTCAACACCCCACTCAACCCCGGGAGGCGAGAAGGGGAGAAGAGACTCCAGGAGGGCGAGCAGTTTTTCATCGCTTGGGTCGGCCCTTGCAGCCCTGTAGGCCTCATGGAAACGTTCGACAACGTCCATGGAACAGACCAATCCAACCTATCTAAAGACTTTAATCAACATACATGTAGATGTTGACCCATGGGGAAGGTGGAGGACATAGCCAGAAGGTATTTCCCGAAAGACTTCACAGACCGTGAAAGAGCTATTTTCGAGGCGGGCATAGCTCTGGGGGCCCTCACACACTCGGCGGTCGGCCTCCCCGCCGCGTCAACCGTCGCGCCGTATATCGAGAAAGCGCTGGCGAAGAGCTTCATGCTTCAGCCCTACCGTAGGGAGGTCAAGGTGAGGCTGCGGAGGATACCGCGGAGGCCGCGGCTTTACCGTTACGGGACTGTGTCGCCTGAAAACATCGAGGCGGAGGTTGTTGTTGAATACGGTTCTGCGAGGGTTAGGGCTAGGATGGGCTATGTCAAGGAGCTGAAGTATCCCCTGATGTACGTTGTGGAGGCTACCGGGGGAAGAGGCGGCGCCTCTCCTCATCCATAGACGCCGACTCGCTACCTAGGAGCTCGCTGTAGTGTTTTAGGGAGTCGCCGCTTAAATGCTCCGGGAGAGTAAGCCTTAGAAACACCTCAAGGTCTCCCCTGCCGCCACCCCTTCGTGGGAGACCACGCCCCTTGAAAACAACCGGTCTCTCCAGCATGTCTCGCCGAAGCCTTATCTTCAACGGGCCGTCGAAGCTCTGGACAGTTATCTCACGGCCTGCCACAACCTCGCTGGGGGCCACCGGTATGTACATCAGAAGCCTGTCCCCGTCCAGCCTGTAGCTCTTGCCGGGGTTGACGTGGAGACGCACAACCAAGTCGCCTCTGCGGCCCGCCTCAGGGTCGAAAACACCCCTTCCACGCAGGACAAGTGTGTCGCCGTCCACAACACCGGCCGGGACCTCCACCCTCACCCTGTCAACCCTCTCAACAAACCCGCGGCCTCCGCACACAGTACACCGGCGTTTGATGCGTAGCCCTGTGCCGCCGCAGGAGCCGCATGTGGTCACGGATGTGAAGTACATGAAGCCTGTTTGAACGCGTTCAACCTTCCTGCCCGAGCCGTTGCAGGCGCTGCATTTCTCAACTTGGCCGGGCTCGCCGCCTGTGCCGCCGCATCTCTCACATGTTGCTGGTGTAGTGATTGAAACCTCTTTACTAACACCCTTCAAAACGTCTTGAAGCGTCAGCTCCAGGTCCGCGTAGGTTGCCGCGGGTCTGCGCGGGCCTTTACCGAAGCCGAAAAACCTCTCAAAAATTGACTCAAACCCGCCGAATCCAAGGTCTCTGAAGAGCTCGTCAAAGTCCACCCACGTCGAGCGGAACAGGTCCTCCTGGCTGTATCTCTGCGAGACACCGGCCCTACCATACATGTCGTAGAGCCTTCTCTTCTCGTCGTCGCTTAGGACGGCGTAGGCCTCGCTGATCTCCTTAAACTTCTCCTCCGCGTCAGGGGACTTGTTTCTGTCGGGATGGTATTGGAGAGCCAGCCTCCTGTAGGCCCTCTTAATCTCCTCCTTCGTAGCGTTACGGGGTACGCCCAGGATCTCGTAATAGTCTTTACCGTTCTCCGACATCTTCAGCTCTTAGGTCCTGGGCCTGCGGCCCCAGCTCCACCCCCGTAGACGGCGCCGCCGATCTTCTGCGCAGACTTCCTCAACCTCTCCAGGGCGTCCTTGATTGCCTGAACATCTTTACCGGCAAGCGCTTCTTTGAGCTTTTTGACGTCCTCCTCAACCTCTTTCTTCGTCTCAGCCGGCACCTTATCACCCAGCTCCGCCAAAGCCTTTTCAACGGTGTAGACCATGGCGTCAGCCTCGTTACGCAGCTCCGCCTCCTGTTTCTTACGCCTGTCCTGCTCGGCGAACTGCTCCGCCTCCCTTATCATCCTCTCAACCTCCTCCTTTGAAAGCCTGTGCGGCGCCGTGATCTTCACGCTGACGTCTTTCCCTGTGCCGAGGTCCTTTGCGGTGACGGTCAGTATGCCGTCCGCGTTTATGTCGAATGTTACCTCGATCTTGGGGACGCCGCGTGGTGCCGGGGGTATGCCTGAGAGGGTGAAGCGTCCGAGGGATACGTTGTCGGCCGCCATAGGCCTCTCGCCCTGCAGGACATGTATCTCGACGCTTGTCTGGAAATCCGCCGCCGTGGTGAAGATCTCGCTGCGCTTAACGGGTATGGTGGTGTTTCTCTCGATTATTTTCGTGAATATGCCGCCGAGGGTTTCAACACCCAGAGATATTGGGACCACGTCGAGTAGGACGATGTCCTTGTCCTTAAGCTCCCCGGCGAGGATGGCGGCCTGTATGGCGGCCCCCATCGCGACACACTCCATGGGGTCGACGCCCCGCTCAGGCTCCTTCCCCAAAATTTCTTTGATGAACTGCTGGACTATAGGCATCCTGGTTGGGCCGCCGACAAGGATTATCTTGTCTATGTCCTCGGGGCTGAGCTTCGCATCCTGCAGAGCCTGCATCACAGGGCCCCGGCATCTCTCCACAATCGGTCTGACAACCTGCTCCAACGTCGCCCTGTTAATCCGCATGTAGAGGTTTTTCGGGCCCGAGCTGTCGTAGGCTATGTAGGGCAGGTTTATCTCTGTCTCCGTCATGGAGGAGAGCTCGATTTTAGCCCTCTCAGCGGCCTCCCGTACACGGTTCATGGCTGACTGGTCCTTCCTCAGGTCGATGCCCGTCTCCCTCCTGTAGTTTTCCACGATGTAGTCCACGAGGGCCCTGTCCATGTCTGTTCCCCCTAGCTGTGTGTCCCCCGAGGTTGCCTTCACCTCGAAAACACCCTGCCCAAACTCCATTATCGTTACGTCAAGGGTGCCCCCGCCGAGGTCGAAGACCAGAATCCTCATCTCCTGGTCGAGCTTGTTCAACCCGTAGGCAAGGGCGGCTGCTGTCGGCTCGTTGATTATCCTGACAACTTCAAGCCCCGCGATAACCCCCGCATCCTTCGTCGCCTGACGCTGGTTGTCGTTAAAGTATGCAGGCACCGTGATAACCGCCTTCCTAACAGGCTCGCCGAGAAAGGCCTCGGCATCTCGCTTGATCTTCTGCAGCAGGAAGGCTGAAAGCTGCTGGGGCGTGTACTCCTTGCCGTGGATTACGTATTTGTAGTCCGTCCCCATCTTACGCTTCCAAGCCGTTACCGTGCCCTCAGGGTTCAGCACCGCCTGCCTCCGCGCAGGCTCCCCGACAAGCAGGTCCCCTTCCTTAGTTATCGCAACGTATGACGGGAAAGCCTTCCCGTACAGCGTCACCCCCTCAACCGAGGGGATTATCGTGGGCCGTCCGCCTATGACGACCGCGGCAGCCGAGTTGCTTGTACCCAAATCGATACCTATAATTTTCTCTGCCATAGCCTTTGCACCCCTATAGCTGTTCCAAACCACGTCATGCAACGGCGGAATTTAAATCATGACGACCGCCATCCATGCATAATAAACCCATTTGCGGCAAATGACACATTACAGGGAGGCCGAACCACTTCCTATAGGCGGCTATACTGTCCGTCATCGAGTTCAGGGGCTTGGCTGGCTGCTTTCCTGGTGTTTTCTGGGTCTGGCAACCCTCACCCTCGGAGGCCTCAGTATTCTGTCCCCTAGTCTGTAGCCCGGGGTGATGACCTCTGCCACGGTGTCCGTCTCCACATCGTCGGATTCGAAGAATTCCACGGCCTCGTGGTCGAAGGGGTTGAACTCCTTACCCTTCACATCCATCCTCTCAACCCCCATCTGCTGCAGGATAGCCCCCAGCTCCCTGAACAGCATCTGAACGGCTTCAGCTGCCGCGGCTGGGACGTCTCCAGCACCCAGCCCGTTAACCACGCGTTCAAAGTCCTCGTACAGCGTTATCAGCTTGGCGGCGATTCCCGCTGTTGCCGCCGACTCCGCCCTTCTCACCTCCTGCTCCATGACGCGTCTGAGGTTGGCGAGCTCCGCCCTAGTGTACAGCAGCTCCTCCATCAGCTTCCTCTTCTCCTCCTCAAGCTGTCTGACAGCCTCATCCGACATATCTGGATAGAACCTGTGCTGTCCGAATTTATCCATTAATCCTGAAATAGGTTATATAGAGCGGTTAGAGGTTTTTCGGCGGGGTTGAGCGAAAAGTCTTCATCTGTGCACACAATCCCCCTAGCCGATGCATGGAAGGCCTCACGTCTGAGGAGGGCTGACGCAGCCATCAGGCTGATAAGGGAGTATGCTAGAAGACATGCCAAAGCCCTGAACGTGAAGATATCTCCGAAGGTGAGTGAGCTTGTGTGGCGTGACGGCCGCCAGAACCCGCCGAGGCGGGTGAGGGTTGTCTTGGAGAAGACGGACGACGAAACGGTCTACGTGAGGCTTGAGGGGGAGACGGCGGAGGAGGAAGAGAAGGAGTAACAAGTTGACGGAGATACTGCTTGAGACGGTTCTCGGCACCTCCGAGGTCGGGCTCTTCGCATTAGCCACCGACAGATACCTAATCATCTCGAAGCACGTCAACCCATCCAAGAGAAGGGTCTTCGAAGAAGCCCTCGGGGTCAGGTCAGCGGCCACATCGCTCTCCGACAGCATACTCATCTCCCCGTTCGCGGCAGGCAACTCAAACGGCCTTCTACTCTCCTCCCTGACGCTGGACACCGAGATAGAGGAGGTCCGCGGACAGCTACCCGACCTAAACATAGCCAGGCTCGACTCAAAATACACCGCCGTCGGCAACCTCATAGCATGCAACGACAAGGGCGCGTTGGCCAGCAGCCTGCTCGGCAGGCAGGCCCTGAAAACGGTGGGCGACGTGCTCGGTGTGGAGGCGGTCCCCGCCACCATAGCTGGGAGAACCTACGTAGGCTCGCTCTGCGCAGCCACTAACCAGGGCGCCCTCGTCTTCCTGGAGGCCAGCGACGAGGACTTGAAGCTTGTCGAGGATGTTTTAAGAGTCCCGGCCGCGGTGGGGACAGTCGACGGCGGCGTAAAGTTTCCGAGAAGCGGGCTGGTAGCTAACTCACGCGGGGTTATCGTTGGGGCTAGGACAACCGGGCCCGAGCTGATGACGATATCACGTATATTCTACGGCCGCTGAGACAGCCTGAACCGCTATTTATATTTTGTGGCCCACTTTCGCAGGAGACGTCGCCGCGACATCTTATTTGTCCGGCCGCCGGACGAAAAAGATGTCTCCGAGATGTCGCCTGCTTTCTCACGTTTATAAGGGGTTGTTGTCATTTTTAGTCGGGTTTAGGAAGCTGTGTTAAATATGCTTTATAAGTATGGTTAACGGCTCTCCTGTGATGTCGGAGGCCGAGGTTGCGAGGGCGTTGGAGGAGCTGCAGACCCTTGAAAGACTTCTAGCCGACCTTCAGGCACGCCTCATCACAATACAGCGAAGCATCGTGGAGCATGAGGAGGCGGTGAAGGTTGTTGAGGAGATCAAGAAGGCGGGTGGGCGTTTGAGGATTATGGTGCCGATAGGTGCGGGGGCTTTCGCGGAGGCCTCCCTGGAGTCGGTTGAGAAACTGACAGTTAACCTGGGTGCGGGTGTTTACGGGCTTAAGAGCCTTGACGACGCCCAGCAGCTCCTGACGAGGAGAAGTCAAAACCTTCAAGCCCTCTACGACAGCCTCTCGAAACGTGCTGGAGAGTACTCCGCTAGAATGGAGGAGTTGAGGCGTTTCCTCGGAGCGGTGTTGTCGCCGCAGCGCCGTCAGGGAACCTAAACATGCTCAAGTCCCTCTCCAAGGCTTTTTCAAACCTTGTCGAAAAAGTCTCCACCACCACGCTCACGGGGCCTGAGGTGGAGAGCCTGCTCCAAGAATTCTACCTCCAGCTGGTGGCCGCGGACGTGGCTGTTGAGACAGCCGACGCAGTCGTCGAGGGCCTGCGCCAGAGGTTGAAGGAGTTCCGGGTTCCAAGGTTCTCGGACAAGCGTGAGATGGTTAAGGATGTTTTGAAGTCAACGCTGTCCTCGGTGATAAAGACGGCCAGCATACAGGATGTTTTGAAGACAGCGGAGGAGAGGAGGAAATCAGGCAGGCCGGTCGTCATAATGTTTGTCGGGCCTAACGGCTCCGGCAAAACATCCACGGTGGTTAAGCTAGCCCACTACCTGCGTAAAAAAGGGTACTCAGCCATACTTGCGTCGGCGGACACGTTTAGGGCGGGTGCGATAGAGCAGCTGGAGACCCTGGGTGAGAAGGCGGGGTTTCTCGTCGTGAGCCAGCAGTATGGGGCGGACCCGGCCGCCGTAGCAGTTGACGCCATCAATAAAGCAGCCTCGCTCCGCGCAAACTTCGTGATAATAGACACAGCAGGCAGGACGGAGGTCGACAGAGGACTTTTAGAGGAGATGCGGAAGATAAAACGCGTGGCCAAACCCGACTACGTGATATACATCGGTGACGCATTGGCTGGAAACGTCGCCGTAAACCAGGCAAAGATGTTTGACGAGGTTGTAGGGGTTGACTTCGTCGTCCTCGCAAAGCTTGACGCAGACGCAAAAGGCGGTTCAGCCGTCTCGATTTCACACGCCACCGGTAAGCCGCTGCTCTTTGTCTGCACGGGGCAGGAGCTAGATGACCTAGATGACAACCCTAGGCAGAGGCTGCTCGACGCTCTGGGGCTTGCGTAGGTTTAAGTTACGCTTCTGAACATCTCTTGACGAATGGAGACCTTTCAAAAGCTTTCGGAGCTGAGGGATTTGAAGGGCCCTTCACCAGCCTTCACAAAGGTCCAGCTAGCATATGCTTTGATGGTTGTGGGCGGCGCGGAGGGTGTGGGACGTAAGAGGCTGGCCCAGCTTCTCGGGCTGGGGGAGGGGACCGTCAGGACTATGGTCTCAAGGCTGGCCTCAGCCGGCTTGATACACACAACAAGAAAAGGCCTCTCACTCACCGAGAGAGGAAGGCAGCTATACCAAAGCCTGACAAGCATTATCAGCTCTGTGGGTAGGGCCTCCTTCCCCCTGCCCTGGGACCTGAAACACAGCATAGGTGTTTTGGTGAGGGGGTTGGCGGACAGGGTTTTGTCGGGGCTTGAGGAAAGGGATGAAGCGATAAGGCACGGCGCTGATGCAGCCATCGTCCTGACACGGGAGGCCGACGGAATACACATGCCGCAAGTATCCAACATATCGCGTGAAAGGCCCGAGTTCGCCAAAAACGTTGAGGAGTTCTTCAAACCATCCGTCGGCGATGTAATGATTATCGCGGGAGCTCAGGAGGAGCGGAAAGCTCTCTACGCAGCCCTCGCCGCGGCCCTGAAGCTGTATGAAAAAGCTAAAAAACCATGAGTAGGCACGAAACACATGCCGCGTAGTTCACGCATCCCCGGCTTCTACCAGCTACCACCGGATGAGAGGCTAAAACATGTTAAGGAATTCGCCTCCCTCACAGATGAGGAGGCAGAGATAATCAGGTCTGGCGGCCTTGACTTGGCGACAGCCAGCAGGATGATTGAAAACGTTGTGGGAAAATTCCCACTGCCCCTAGGTATAGCGGTGAACTTTCTGGTGAACGGCAGAGACTACCTTGTGCCGATGGCCATAGAGGAGCCGTCGGTTGTTGCAGCCGCTTCAAACGCCGCCAAGATGGCTAGGGACGGGGGAGGTATTCACTCATTTCAGGGAGACCAGCTCATGATTGGGCAGGTCCAGCTTGTTAACGTCCCGAACCCCTACGCGGCGAAGATGGAGATACTCCGTAACAAGGAGGAGATACTGGCTGCAGCCAACGAGAGAGACCCTGTCCTGGTAAATCTAGGGGGAGGTGCGAAGGACTTGGAGGCGCGGGTTATAGAGACGGAGCTTGGGAAGATGCTGATAACCCATCTGATAGTAGATGTCAAGGACGCTATGGGGGCTAACGCCGTCAACACCATGTGCGAGGCCGTGGCTCCGATGCTTGCAAGGCTTACGGGGGGAAGCTTCAGGCTCCGGATAATATCCAACCTGGCGGACAGACGCATCGTAAGGGCTTACGCACGTATTCCCGCGGAGTCCGTCGGGGGTGTGGATGTCGCTAAGGGGATTGTGGAGGCCTACCATTTTGCGAAAGCAGACCCGTACAGGGCCGCGACACACAACAAGGGCATAATGAACGGCATAGACGCCGTGGTCATCGCAACAGGGAACGACTGGAGAGCGGTTGAGGCAGGTGCCCACGCATACGCGGCGAGGAACGGCAGGTACGAGCCCCTATCCGTCTGGGAGCAGCTTCCGAACGGCGACCTCCACGGCTCCATCGAGCTCCCGTTGGCGGTGGGCATCGTTGGCGGGGCTACGCGGACAAACCCTTTGGCGAAACTCTGCCTAAAGATTCTCGGCGTGAAAACAGCTAAAGAGCTTGCGGAGGTTATTGCGGCTGTGGGGCTGGTCCAGAACCTGGCCGCCCTAAGGGCCCTTGCAGCCGAAGGTATTCAGGCTGGCCATATGTCGCTGCATGCAAAGAACATAGCGGTCATGGCGGGCGCGGTCGGCGAGGAGATAGACATGGTGGCCGAGGCGATGGTGAGGGAGAAAACGGTCCGGGTTGACAGGGCGCAGGAAATCCTCGCGGAGCTCAGGTCACGCCGTGCTAAAACAACGTAAGAGACGATACAGGTATTATGAAAATTCAATGTGGATATGGCGGCAAAGAATTTTCACGTTATAAATGGCCTATTTCCCGCCGCTGAGGGCCCGCCGCCACTCATCGGGGTTAAAACGCTTCTCCATCCTCTCAAGCTCGGTCTCCAAAGCCTTCTCAAGGTCCACGCCAAACCGGTTGGCTAGCTGGACAAACAAAGTAAGCGATTGGGCGAACTCGCTTCCAAGATCTTCTCCGGGGCTTGAGTGCCCCAGGTCAGCCCTCTTATACCCCTCTTTTGCAAGGATGAACCTCCCGATCTCCGTCAACTCCTAGATAAGGTGG
>Ga0209670_100776_pt1 | contig 17036 bp, 16 predicted proteins | sample PerSpoBPS_BMetaG_FD_184741 | JGI IMG/M metagenome (GOLD analysis project Ga0209670, IMG submission 184741) | Thermal spring microbial communities from Yellowstone National Park, Wyoming, USA - Perpetual Spouter B (PS_B) MetaG (SPAdes) (version 3) | ecosystem: Environmental > Aquatic > Thermal...
CGGCAATGGTTGAGCACACGCGAAGGACAACCTGGTGGTCGTTGCGGGTTGGTCAGAGCGATTTGGGCTCTCTGACCAAAAGGCAGCGCATTGCCTTCAAATTTGAGAGTTCATTGACACAATCATGGAAATTCTAATCACAACTGGCATCTTCCCTCCTGACATTGGCGGACCGGCAACTTATGTGCCCACAATCGCTAAAGCATTGGCTGAACGAGGTCATCAAGTCACGGTTCTGACGACCAGCGAGCCGGAGAATCTGCAATGGGACGACAGCATTTACCCGTTCTTGGTTTTTCGCATAAATCGCCGACAAAAGATTTGGCTTCGGTCACTTAAATGCGTAGCGGAAATCCTTAGGCTTGGGCGAACAGCAAATGTCATTTATGCTAACGGCATTTACTTTGAAGCAGCGATTGCGAGCAAGTTTTTGCGAAAGCCGTTAGTCATGAAAATTGTTGGCGATGAAGCATGGGAACGCAGTGTCCGAAGAGGTTGGACGAAGGACAATTTTGAAGACTTCCAACAACGCTGTCAATCGTGGCAGGCAGAACTGCTCAAACGGCATCGTTCATGGGTTGTTCGGCAAGCGAATAAAGTTATCGTCCCCAGCCAATACTTGGCTAATTGGGTTGTTAAGTGGGGTGTGCCGACAGAGAAAATTGTGGTCATTTACAACGCTGTGGAAATCCCAGACAGAGTAGAGCCATCACCCATTCCACTCAAAACACCCATCAAGGCAGTCACGGTGGGGCGACTTGTTCCGTGGAAGCAGGTAGATGGGTTGATAGAGGCTTTGAGGGAAATTCCTGAGTTGGGACTGGTGGTAGTGGGCGATGGTCCCGAAAGACCCCGCCTTGAACGCATAGCCCAAGAGTTGGGAGTCTTAGGCAAAGTTTACTTTGCGGGGCAAAGGTCAAAAAAGGAAACCCTAAGTCTGATGGCAGCCTGTGATTTTTTCGTTCTCAACTCCACTTACGAAGGACTACCCCACACGGCGCTGGAAGCCATGGCTCTGGGTCTTCCCATAGTCGCTACAGCGGTGGGCGGAACGCCCGAGGTGGTGCGGGATGGAGAGACAGGCGTGCTTGTCCTGGAGCAAAATGGAGTGATAAAGGCACTTCTTACATTAGCACGCGACCCAGCGTTCAGACGCCGTCTCGGTGAGGCAGCGCGTCAGTGGATTAGTGACCGGTTTGGCATGGAGAACATGATCAGGCTGACCGAAGAATCACTCTTCGTGATCACGAAGGGGATTGCATGACGCGCTTTCAGGCGTTAGCCATCCATACAGAAAGAATACACGATCCGCTGGTTTGGAGGCGGCTAAGGTTCATATTGAACGCCTTAGGTCGTAAGGGTTCTCATGCTACTCTGTTTGTGTATCCGTTTCGAGCTATCGTTGAAGGCAAATCGCATATCGCTCTAAACAGGATTGAACAGGTTCGAAGCGCTGGTCACGAGATAGCTCAGCACACACACTTCTATAAAGGTCAATTCATCGATAAACCTAACAAGGTTACAGATTTATCGCAAGAAAACATTTCTAATTGTTTGCGAAGGGACCATCAATGGTTAAGTCGGATCTGTCTCCCGCGGGGGTTTACATCCGGGGGATGGGCGGTGCCTCCGGCTTTGTATCCCGCCCTCGCGGAGCTGGGGTTTGAGTACGACTGTTCCGCTCGCCCCGTGGGCTGGAAAAACCTCGATCATCCCCACATGTTGCGCTTAAGGGAACCGGAAACTCGAAGATTTTGGCAAAGCGAACTGCTCATTATTCCGACAACTCATGGCTTAAAAGACGCCATATTCTATTTCAGAACCGGTGATCTTGCGGCGGGGTTTCGGGGCCTTCGCTATCGGTTGGTGTATTTCCATGATTACGATTTGCTTCGATGGGAAGCTTACCTGGCCGCGTGGGTGTTGGTTCATGTCGGGGGTGCCTGGAGGACGTGTGGCGAGCTCGCAGATGCGCTGAAGGGAGGGGGCTTCGCATGAGTTTGGAGGAGAAGTTCTCACGGGCGGCCTGGGGCTTTTCGGAGAGGTCCTATGTGAACCTCGACGCGTTCATGGGGCACCGTTTGGATCTGATCTTGCGGTGGGGTGCGCTCCTGAACCCGGGGGATCGGGTGCTCGAGCTGGGCTGTGGCGATGGATATCTGGGCTGTCTTCTGGCCAAATGCGGGATGGATTATCGGGGAGTGGATATCGCGCCGGGCATGGTCGAGGCCGCCCGCGAGCGCGCTCGCGCCCAGGGCGTGAACGCTTGGTTTGGGGTGATGGATATCCATGACCCTTCTATTGAGGATTCGTTCGATGCGATCATTGCGCTCATGCGCACATTTTTCGCTTACACTCGGGAGCCATTGAAAGTGCTACGTTGGATGCGGTCCCATGCTTCCAAAAAGATCATTGTGGATTGGAATCATTTTTGCCCTCTTCCCTTGAGGGAAGCCATTCGATATGTTCGGATGGCCGGCTTCGGTCATGTGGCGGTTCGTCCCTTTCTGGTGCCGACCAGCCGGAAGATTCCGGCGGTTGCCCAGAGGGCCCTATACGTCTTGGAGTCGTGGCCTCGGATCGGTCTGTTCCTGACGCGGAAGAAGTTCTCCGTGCTGATTAAAGGGGAGCCGTAAATGAGCGCGGAGGTCCGCTGGCTGGCCGAGGCGATCCCGGAGGGGCAGGGGTGGGCGTTGGACCTGGGTGGGGGGAGGGGTGGGCTTCGCCCTCTTCTGGAGCGGAAAGGGTGGCGCTATGTGAATGTGGATCTCCGGCCGGGTCGGAACGGGCTTGCGGTTTGTGCGGACGCCCACAGCCTTCCTTTCCGGGATGGCGCCTTCGCCCTGATCGTGGCGAAGGACTCTCTGGAGCACTTTGAGAACCCATGGCGGGCGATGGAAGAGATCCGCCGGACGCTGGCGGATAGCGGCACTTTGGTGATCTGGGTTCCGTTCATGTGGGGCTTTCACGGGGACGATTTTTACCGGTTTACTCCTCTAGCTTTTGCGCGTTTCCTGAAAGGGTTTACCGTAATTCGCTTTGACACCCCGCTGTGGGTGTTCAGCGTCTTCGCGATGGTTTTGGTGGAGATGCTCAAGCGGATGCGCTTGGGCTTTCTGGAGCGCGGCATCCGGGAGGGGGCCTGGCGATTAGACCGGCTGCTCCAGCCGAAGCGGCCCAAACCTCGTTCTTTCGCTGGCGCATATTTGATCGTTGCGCGGAAGGGAACGCCTGAATAACGATGGTTGAACAGGTTCTGCAGGAAGTCCGAATCGGCGCGCGCAGGTTAGTTCATGGGGCATTGCGCCGCCCTTTTGTGCGCCATGTGGGCATTCTCACGATAGCAAATGGAGTGGGAGCAGTTTTGTCTTTTATGCAAGGCATTCTCGTGGCACGGTGGTTGGGACCTGAACTTTACGGAGTGGCGGCGTTAGTGATGAGCGTTCCTTCGTTAGTCTATACTTTTTTTGATGCTCGCTCGGCAGAGGCATCGGTGAAGTTCCTCAGCGAGTTTGATGCCCGAGGTGAGCGGGAGCGAGCATTAGCGATGTGCAAGGTAGGTTACACAGTGGATTTTACGATTGCCGTGGTGGCGTTCTTGGTCATCCTGCTACTTTCGCCTTGGGCAGCGAAAAGCATTGTCAAGCGTCCCGAAATGGGTTGGCTGATTATCCTTTATGGAAGTGCCTTCCTTCCCCGAGCGTTAACAGGGACTTCTTACGCGGTGCTGGCGACCTTAGGGCGTTTTCCATCTATTGCTCTGATTGATACACTCACCAACTTTCTGCGGGTTGGACTGGTCTTGGGTCTGGTGGGACTAGGATGGCAGGTGGCGGGGTTTGTATGGGGAAATGCGATCGCGATGGCAACAACGGGGCTTCTTTACGGCATATTGGCTTATAGTCTCGTGAAGAGCCGATGGGGTCGGTCCTGGCTCTCCGCCGACTGGTCGTATCTCAAAGGTCTGTGGAGAGAGGTCATCAGTTTCCTTGCCTATAACGATCTGAATGCCCTTTTAGGGCTGATTCCTAAACAACTGGATGTAGTCCTCTTGGGCTACTTCCGCAACCCAATTGAAGTCGGGTATTACAGATTAGCAAAAACTCTCGCAGGGGCAGTAGGGTATGTAGTTGGACCACTTCAGTCAGTCGTCTATCCCGAATTCGCAAAATTGTGGGGAATTGGTGACATGAAGGCATTCCGGCAGAAGACCCGTAAGTTGGCGCTTCAAGTTGGGTTGCCTTTGGCAGCAGTGACAGCCTGCGGCGTCATGCTACTTCCCTTCATTTTGCCCGCTCTTTTGGGGCAATCTTATGATCCCGCAGTGCCTGCTGCCCAGTTGCTATTACTCGGCTCTGCAATATGGCTTGGGTTTTTTTGGTTGAAACCCGTCTATTTTGCCCATGGTGTCATCAAGCAATGGTCTTTGGTGATAGGAACTTTTTCGCTGGCAACACTTGTCGGTTGGCTTTTAATAGTGCCATTTTACGGTTTTATTGGAATGAGTATTTGGTGGACTACATCTGTAGCTCTGGTGTATGTAGGTCTTGGAGTGAGTGTTTATTATGTGCAGTTTGCTGATTCAAGGCTCATACCAGACTGGGATGAATATACATCGCAGTTAGTTTTGAAAAGGGCAATTACCGGAACGAATGCGGATCTTCTCAAAAATTACGCACGAGGAAAAGTTCTAGATGCAGGGTGTGGCACAGGAATTAGGCTAAATCAGGTTGCAACTTGGAGCGGCGTAGAGTTAGCTGTTGGAGTAGACATAGGTATGCCAGGCTTGCGCTATGCGAAGCAAAATTGCCCGGCAATTTCTGTCATCTGTGCAAGTGTTTATAATTTACCTTTTAAAGACGAACAATTCGATTTCATCTACAGCATTGATGTCGTAGAGCATTTGGATGATCCACGAACTGCTCTAAAAGAATTCTACCGTGTTTGTAAAACAAATGCTTATCTATTTATTCAAACACCTAATTACCCTATTAAAAGGCTTTATGACTTTCTGCACTTTTTAAAAGGTTCACGAGATACATTATGGGACGACCCAACTCATGTATCAAAGTTAAATAGCAATAAACTTGTAAAACTTCTGGTTGAAGTTGGTTTTAAAGTCGAGCAAGTGCAAGCAAGGAACATTTTGTTTGAAAAATATCTTCCATGGCTCGAGAAATTAAAACTTAATCCCATAGGTGTCATAATTGGACAAAAAGTGATTGTTATAGCTCGTAAAGCATAATCTTGTAAGGTCCACAATGCTCAATAAAGTTAGAAAAGTTATTTATCTTGCCAATGCCCGCCTTCCCACGGAAAAGGCGCATGGATATCAAATTTGCAAAATGTGTGAGGCATTTGCTTTGAATGGGGCGGAAGTTGTGCTCCTGCATCCCTACCGCCACCAGGCAGACCCACGACTTGTTGGGTGGACGGTGTTTGATTACTATGGAATTAAGCCTATTTTTCAAGTGCAAACATTGAAAAATTTGGATGTAGTGGTGCTCAATCGGTTCATCCCTGACCGAATTTTCACACCTATCTTTTTTGCCCACGCCTTCATTTGGGGATACTATGCAGCCTCGGTGGCAAGACAGTTTAGAGCAGACCTTTATTACACGCGCGATACCACGATTGCCTACTGGCTTGTGCGAATGGGACTGCCGACGGTCTATGAAGCCCATGTAGCGCCCAATAGGGGGCAAAGATGGCTTTTGAGAAAAATAACCCGTCATTCTTTGCTGCGTTTAGTTTTCGTTCTAACTTCCTTCCTTCGACAGAGGTTTTTAGACATGGGCTTCTCATCTGATCGGGTCATCGTGCTTCCGGATGGCGTGGATTTGGACCTATTTGAAGGATTGCCAAGCAAAGACGACTGTCGGCGTCGACTTGGCTTGCCGTTAGGACGCCCTATCATCGGCTATATTGGGCGTTTCCGGACATTGGAGATGGAAAAAGGCATCCCGGAACTCGTTGAGGCGATGAGGGGCTTGTCATCGGTGAACGGTGCCGAACCTCTCCTGCTCTGTGTGGGTGGACCAATAGATGCTGTGCCAACTTACATAGAACTCGCCCGCCGCATCGGCATTCCGCAGGATAGACTTCGGTTCGCGGACCGGGTGCCTAATACCGAAGTGCCTTACTGGATTCGGTCATGTGATGTTGCTACCATTCCATGGACTTGGACGGAGTTCTCAGCATACTTTACTTCGCCCCTCAAACTCTTTGAATACATGGCGGCGGGGGTGCCCATCTTAGCGACGGATTTGCCATCTATTCGGGAAGTGCTGCGCCATGGAGAGAATGCCTGGTTGGTCCCTCCCGGCGACCCGAAGGCGCTGGCGGAGGGCATTCGTCACCTTCTGGAAAACCCAGACTTGGCAGAGCGTCTGGCACAGCAGGCGAGGAAGGATGTTCGGCAATACACCTGGAAGCGTCGGGCGGCGTTAATCTTGCAGCATGTCTTTGGGAATTAATCAAGGAAAGGCGAGAATGACAACGAAAGTGGCCTTCTTGGGTGGTGCCCGCTACAGCCAGCCGCTGGATGCGACCAGCGAGAAGAAGTGGCGGCTTCTTTCCGAGCTGGGGGAGATGTTCGTCATCGGCTTCTCCCGGGATGCCCGCCCACGCAGGTTCACCCAGCATGCCCGGTTCTACCTGCTCCCGAAGTTCCCGTTGCCGAGTCTGCGTTACCTGGCGATGTTGACGGCTGGCTCGGCCCTCGCCCTGTGGATGATTTTTCGGCATGGGGTTCAGATCCTCATTGCGCAAAGCCCCTACGAAGGTTTCGCCGCGGCCATGGCCAAGGTGCTGGCGCGCCTCGCCGGATTCAAAGTAGTCCTCATCGTGGAAAGCCATGGGGACTTTGAGGGCTCGCTTTTCCTTCAGCGACGGGTGCGTTGCCAAAGCCTCTACCGCTGGCTAATGCGGAGAACGGCTCACTTTGCCCTTCAGCACGCTGACTTGTTGCGGGCTGTCTCCAATTCAACTAGAAAGCAATTGGAAACCTGGTCGCCCGGAAAACCGATTGTCCAGTTTCCCACATGGACCGACATTGATGTTTTCTTGAAGGCTGGTGAGGGCGATGGAGTAAGAGAACCTGTAGTCCTTTACGCAGGAGTGTTAACTCCTCTGAAGGGTGTTCATCATTTACTTCACGCCTTCGCCAAAGTTGCCCAAGAATTTCCTGAAGTCCGGTTGGAAATAGTAGGGCGAGACGAAAACTCGGAGTATGCAGAGGAACTGCGTCAAGAGGTATTCCGACTCAGGCTAAATGGGCGAGTATCCTTCGTGGGGGAAGTCCCTCAGGTAGAACTGGCGAACCGGATGCGCCGTTCTCGTGTCTTCGTTCTGCCTTCTCTCTCGGAGGGGCTGGGACGGGTGGTTGTGGAAGCGATGGCGACGGGGACTCCGGTCATCGGAAGCCGCGTGGGGGGGATCCCGGAGATGGTGCAGGAGGGCTGGACGGGCTTCCTGGTGCCTCCGGGGGATGAGGAGACGTTGGCCGAGCGGCTGCGGTGGATGCTGGAGCGCCCCCCGGAGGCGGAGGCGATGGGTCGCCGCGCGCGGGAGTTCGCACGCGCCTTTTTCTCTCCCGAAGCCTACCTAACAGGCTACCGACGCCTGTTGGAGATGGCGCAGGAGGTTTTGAAGTCCCGATGAGGCTGCTTCTGTTCAACCTGGCGACGGACGCCGATGATCCCATCCTGGGCTTCACCACCCGCTGGATCCGGGCGCTGGCGAAGCGGGTGGAGTTCGTCCATGTCATCACCATGCGGGCGGGACGGGTGGAAGTCCCCGGAAACGTCCGGGTCTATTCCGTGGGCAAGGAAAAGGGCTACAGCGAGCCGCGCCGAGCGGTGGAGTTCTATCGGCACTTGTTCCGCGTCCTGCGTGAAGATCGTATCGATGCATGCTTCTCGCATATGATCCCTATTTTCACCGTCCTGGCCGCTCCCGTCTTGAAAGCGAAGAAAATTCCGATCGTGACATGGTATCTGCATCCCAGCTTAACCTTCATTCTAAAGCTTGCTCATCATTTGTCTGACAAAATGATTACTGCCCTGGAGACGAGCTATCCCTATCGTAAGGACAAGTTGATCGTGGTGGGCCATGGCATTGACACTGACTTCTTTTGTCCGGACGGCTCTTCTCCTGAGGAGCCGCCCATGATCTTGTGTGTGGGGCGGCTTTCGCCGGTGAAGGACCACCCGACGCTGATTCGGGCAGCCGCCCTGTTGCGGGAACGATGGGGGAAACCTTTTCGGGTGGTGATTCTGGGCGGACCGGCCGGGCCGAAAGATGAGCCTTATGTTCGTTCCCTGCATCAGTTAGTTGAGGAGCTGAATTTGCAAGACATCGTTTCCTTTCATCCACCTGTCCCTCAGAGTGCCTTACCGAACTGGTATCGGCGTTGCACTGTTCTTGTGAACATGACACCCACTGGCTCCGGAGACAAAGTTGTGTGGGAGGCTATGGCATGTGGACGACCTTGTTTGGCAGCAAACGAAGGTTTTCGGGAGACAATGGGAGAGTATGCAGATCAGCTACTATTTCAATATGGAGATGTTATTTCGTTAGCAAAACGTCTTCTTTGGATTCTTACTTTAGATGAAAAGAGAAAATACGTCATGCAGGAATACCTGTGTCAACAAGTTATTCGCATGCATAGCTTAGACCATTTGGTGGATCGTCTTATAGAGATACTATGGAGCCTAAGCAAAACATGATGGGGTGTGTAGATAAAAGACTTAAACGCCTACGAGTATGTTACTTTGGGCATTACGACCCGAATTATTCACGTAACCGAGTTATTCTTAAGGCGCTAAAGAGGGCTGGGGCCGATATTGTGGAAGTTCGTGATTACTCTCAGGGACTTCACCGGTGGTTGAGATTGTTCATGAGCGGTTTAACGGCGCGCTTTGATATCATTTTTGTTGGATTCCCTGGACATACTGATGTGCCATTGGGTTGGTTAATTGCTTGTCTTAAAAGAAGTCCCTTAGTTTTTGATGCATTTTTATCTCTGTATGACACTGCAGTTTTTGACCGTCGGACTGTGCCTCCTAATAGTTCAGAGCCAAAAGGCTTTTCTTGACGGACAAATTAGCATGTCTCCTGGCAAAGATCGTTCTGCTTGATACAGAGGCACATATCCGCTATTTTGTAGATACCTTCAAACTGCCAGCAGTCAAGTTTCGCCGCATTTGGGTGGGTACAGATGATGAAGTTATGTTCCCCAGAGGTGAACCTCCTTCTGACGAAAATTTCACGGTTTTCTTTTATGGTAGTTATATTCCATTACATGGTGCAGAATACATAGTAAAGGCTGCACATCTATTGGAAGAAAGAAAGGGGAAAATCCTCTTTGTTATGGTTGGTTCTGGGCAGACCTTTCCTGAGATAAAACGGCTTGCAGAGGATTTAAAGGTTCGTTCAGTGAGATTTGTGGGAAGAGTCCCCTATGAACAACTTCCGGAAATGATGAGCAGGAGTCACGTGTGCCTTGGCATATTTGGGACAACGCCGAAAGCGAGTAGGGTGATTCCCAATAAGGTCTTTGATGCTTTAGCGGTTGGACGACCAGTAGTGACAGCCGATACTCCAGCAGTTCGAGAAGAATTCACACACGGGGAGAACATCTGGTTGGTGCCAGCGGGGGATGAAAAAGCGCTTGCTGAAGCGATCGTTACTTTGAAAAACGATAAACCTCTGCGCCAGCGATTGGCGGCAAATGGCATCGCGACTTTTAAAGAAAGATTTTCAATTGATGTTATCACCAAAGATATCGCCAACGTTATCCTGGGGGTCTTATGAACGCCAGCTCCCTGGTGGCCGATGTGTTCCAGTTCAGCAACGCCCCCTTTGTGCGGCTCGTAGTAGGTTCTGCGTACTAATGAAGGGGAAGTAATTTATGGAACGCATAACACCTGATTTGGCTGACACGAAACCGCATACTTGGCTACATCATGTAAAACGTTACGAGTTTGCGTGCCGATATTGTCACGATAAGGTCGTCTTGGACGTGGGCTGTGGCGAAGCTTACGGGTCAGAAATGCTGCGTACAGAGGGGCAGGCAAGGTTGGTTGTAGCACTTGATATTAACTTAGACCCCGGTCTAGCGAAGAAATACCCTCGACTAATGCTATTTCAGGGTGATGCATTAAACTTTCCGTTCAAGGATGAAAGCTTTGACATAGTCACCGCGTTTGAGGTCATTGAACACCTTAACGATCCTCAAAAGGCGCTTGGGGAAATTAGGCGTATACTTAAGAGGGGTGGAATTGCTTTAATATCTACGCCGCGCAGAGACTTATGGCATAGAACTCCTACTAATCCTTATCATAAGTTTGAATTTTCATTTACCGAATTTAAAACCTGTATTACCTCGTACTTTTCTGTTTTTCGCTTATTTGGACAGTATTTCGATTACGTATTTGTTGAGATGGTTCCTCCAGGTCTTGGGCTCCGACGGCTCTTGCGTTATGTTGGTTCGTTTTTGGCGAAGTTGAACAGAAGCGAGCATTTACTACACAGGTATGATGTCATGCCTATAGAAGGAGCGCCCCGGTATATTGTGCCCAAGTATATGATTGCGGTGTGTCGTAAAATATGAAACAGAAAAGGGTAAATTTCTGGGCGTTATGGCGGGAAGCAACGCGCGGGAAGTCCATAGGGCGCATTTTGACGAATGAATGTTTAAAAATGTGGCGAGGAGAAATTAGAGGCACTGTGCTTGATTTCGCCTGTGGGCAAGAGCCAAGTTATTGGCGCATCTTGGATTTAAAGAACAACGGAAAAGTCCATCTTGTCGGCATTGATTACAATCCAGCCTTTCGTCCTACAATTGTGGCGGACTTGATACATTCGATTCCATTCAAGGATGCGACAGCGGATGTCGCCATTGTTTCGTCCTTCCTTTACATTGTCCCTGACCCGAAAGAGTTTCTTAAGGGAGTAAAACGCATCTTGAAGCCTGGCGGTTGTTTGATACTGACAGCGCCTCTTGTTTTCCCATACACACCTGAACCGACAGATTACTGGCGTTTTACCGAGGAGGGTCTTTCATGGTTACTCTACAATGCAGGCTTTACTGACTTTGAAATTGTCCCAGTAGGAAACCGTTTTTCAGCAGTCGCCTTCCTGCTGGAACCATTCTTGCGTCCAAGGTGGATTGTAGCACCATTAGTTCACCTGCTGTGCCTTCTTCTGGACCGAGTCGTCACATATTTCAAACTTCGCCCTTGTCCCATCGGGTATGTAGTGTTGGCGAGGAAGTGATGAATGTGAGTATTCGCTACTTTGTTCGTAACTCTGTTTACCGCCTGCTTCGGGTGATAAGCGGTCCTGGGAAATGCGTTCGTGTGATTCTCCTCTATCACTCAGTTGCCAAAGGACCGTCGTTCGGTTCTTATTCAGTGCCAGTGAAGTCCTTTGAAGCGCAGATGGCTTATCTGAGCCGTCATTTCAAGATTGTAAGACTCTGCGACTTAGAGCATTACATCGCTACTAACTATCAAGATCGCATTGCCTGTGTTACTTTTGATGATGGTTGTTTTGATAATTACGAATTAGCCTTGCCTGTGTTAGAGCGTTTTGGTATTAAGGCAACTTTTTTCGTTGTAACAGGCTTGCTGGGAGGCTCTCTTGTCACATCTTGTGGGAATGTTACTCTTATGGGCAGTAATGAGATACGCGAATTGGCGTCTTTAGGACACGAAGTTGGGGCGCACAGCGTTTCACACTTAAAACTAACTCAAGTGCCTTTAGAGCGTGCAAGGAAGGAAATTGAGGACTCCAAGCATTTTTTAGAGGATTTGATCGGCAAAGAGGTGATATCTTTTGCCTACCCAAAGGGGGCATGGAATGAAACGCTTAAGGAAGAGGTGTGGCGGCAAGGTTTTCGTTACGCAGTGACGATACAAGAAGGGTTGGTTTCAGACCATCCAGACTGGTTGGCACTTCCGCGCGTTTGGATTAGCCCTTCCTTGAGCCTTGGAAGTTTCGCTGCAAAACTTTCGCCAGCAGCGGAATGGTATGAAAAGTTGCGGAGGTTGAGGAAACGGATATGAACCCGATAAGTAAATTCAAGACTTTGTGGCAATATACATATGCTGCATGGGCACTTGGGGACGACCTGCATTCCAAATTAGTCCTGGCTACCATGTTGCCTCGGTTAAAATTCTCAGCCATTGGAGTGGATAGTGAAAGGTTGCATAAAGTTCGGATTAAACTTGACTCTTTGAGAAGGGTTCTTTACTTCAGAACTCAGGATATTTTTCTGATCCATGAAGTGCTTTGGGGTAATCCCTATATCCATCCTGCGATGCTACAAAATCCACCATGGTGCATTTTGGACTTGGGTGCACACATTGGCTTGGCGACACTCAGGTTTAAGGCGTCTTTTCCGCATGCTACTATCCACTGCTACGAACCTGACCCTGAAAACTTCAAATTGCTTGAGAGGAACACGAAGGACTTGCCCGGAGTGGTCTTGCACCAAGAGGCTGTAGGTCCTGAGGACACTATTTCTACCCTTTATGTGCCAATTGGGCGTCACTCAGCCTCTTCTCTCTTTCGCCCTCCCGAGAATATAGCGTTCCACGAGGTCCGCTGCAAAGTGAAATCCCTTGACAGGATACTGGCTGATATAGGCTCGCCAGTTGATTTAGTGAAGTTTGATATAGAGGGGATAGAACACAAGGTGTTCTCAGTATCTGCCTTGGTGAATCAGGTTGATTGGATTGTTGGGGAAATGAAAGCCGGACTGCCCGAGATAATACAATTTACTACTCTTTTCCCCTATCACGAGGCTCAAGTTCACCAGCAAACGCCTAAAGTGGTGTATATCTTTCTGAAAAGGAGAGTCTGATTTCCATGAAACCTCATTTGAATGCTTTGCTGATCCTTTTCGTGCTTGCTTTTGGCGGGTTAGTTGGTTTCTTCTCGGTAAAATTGTCAGAGCAGCCTCTGATGTTAGTTGCCATGCTTGGGTTCAGTATCGCTTTTAGCGCTGTCTTCTTGCGTTATGAGTTGGCTCTGCGTATTGCTGTTCTTTGTCTGCCGTTCACTCAAGTGCCTACTTTCAAATTTTTCATGCGTTGGCGGATTAGCGAATTAGTGTCATGGCTTTATCTACCCCTTCACTTAGTTGCTTTACCGCGGCTTATAAAACGGATGCCTACTCCTATCCTTTGGGTCCTATCTACCATGATAGGTTACTTTGCTTATACAGGACTTATCGGGTTAGTTCACGCCCCCTTTGTGGAGACAAGAGTTGAAAAGGCTTTGGAATTTACCCTTAGTCCTTTTTTGCGCGTAGTTTTAGAAACTGCAAGAGGTTTTGCTTCAGTTAGTTTTTTCATTGGACTGTTGATAGCAGTTCGTAATTGGGAGGGATTTCTCCAAATCGCAAAGATATTTGTATGGTCAGGAGCTCTATCCAGTGGCTATGGAGTCTACCAAGCAGCTGTGTTAGCCTTTGGATTGCCGCTTCCTCTTTTGCCAGGAACGCTCTCTCATGAAGGATATGACCGTCCTTTCGGTACTTTTTATGAACCAACAGGAATGGGTAGTTTTACCTCCGCAACGATTTTGCTCTCTCTGTATTTTCTTCTCACCGAATATAAGTTGCTATGGCTGATTTGCCTTGCCCTGAACGGTTTAGGTTTTTTTGTTTCCTTATCGCGTGCCGGATGGATAGGGCTAATAGTGGGAGTAAGTGCGCTAGTCTGTGCCCTTTGGGGGCACAAACGCAACTCATTCTTGCCTATCCTCTTGGTTATTATCCTCGCAGGGACATTGTGGCTTGGCTATCTGGGCGCGGTTAATCTGTTCGGTAAACACCAAGTGCAGTTCTCCCTCTCCCGCTATTGGCTGGAATATTCCATGTATTCGCGCATTGAAGGATACAGCGAACTGCCCTCCTTGCTCAAAAAGTTGCCTTACGGCTTTGGACAAGGGCTTTTCCTTTTCTATGGTGCCGGTGCTCCTGGGTTTGCGCGGCTATTGGTGGAAGGTGGATTTATAGGAGCGTTTTTTCTCGCACTATTGCACATAAATTCAATGCGCTGCTTGCTAAACCTTTGGTCAATATCTTCTGAGCAAAGGCGGAGAATGTTACCATTTATCTTTGCAAGTTATGTGTCGTCCATAGTAACCACGATGAATTACATTAATACGACCGACATGTGGATTTGGTTTGTGTGGAGTCTTCCAGTGGTGGCTTTATGGGCGGGTGCTAAAGATGACGCTCAAAACAAAAGTCTTGCATCTCATCAACACCCTCTCTGCCGGCGGGGCTGAGTTGCACTTGCTGACCCTGTGCCGACATTTGAAGCGCCTCGGGGTAGAAGTAACGGTGGCTTACCTCAAAGAGGGAAAGGGCTCCCGTCCAATTCAACCAGACTTTGAAGCAACGGGTATCCCAGTGTTCTACCTTGGTGGTGAGGGCGTAGATTTCGTCCGACCATGGCTTCAGTTGCACCGCTTACTCAAGCAGGAAAAGCCAGATATCCTTCACACCCACCTACCTCGCGCCGACCTATTAGGCTTCTTAACCCGCTTGAGTGGGTTCTCAGGTTCTTGGGTCTGTTCGGTGCACGGCATTTACGCTAACCATTGGCGAGGGCGCAAAACACTTCCTCTCTTTAAGTTCATTTGGCATCAGGCTAACCGAATTATTGCTATCTCAGTGGCTGTTAAGAAATGGTTAGTAAAGGACTGTGGTCTTGCACCTGAGAAAGTTCAAGTGGTCTACTACGGAATTGAACCTGAGCGATGGAGTTTGCCTTCTCAAGACCTGCGGTCTAAATGGGAACTTAACGATCAACTTCTCGTTGGAACCGTAGGACGATTAGAACCTGTAAAAGGACATGATGTCTTGATTCGGGCAATGCCTTCTGTCGTCCAACAATTTCCGCAAGCAACGCTGCTCATCGCGGGGCACGATCCTTGGGGTTATGGGCGTGTATTGGAAAGGTTAGTGGTGCAACTGGGCATGGAAAAACATGTGCGCTTCCTTGGTTTCCAAGACGACATCCCCTCGTTCCTTCACGCTATTGATGCCTTTGCTTTCGCTTCCCGTTCAGAAGGTTTCGGGCAAGTAGTTATTGAGGCAATGGCAGCAGGGAAGCCTGTAGTGGTATCGCATATCGCCCCATTGACAGAAATCGTGATAGACGGTGAGACAGGGTTCTATGCCGAACCTGAAAACCCTGAATCGTTTGCTGAAAAGATTTTGTGGCTTGTCTCCCATCGGGAAGAGGCACAAAACATGGGAAAACGGGGGCAAGAAGTGGTTAAAAAACGATTTTCTGCCGAAACTATGGCTTCTGCAATTTTGGCTATCTATCAGGAAGCTCTTCAGCGTGGATAAAGGGGTGTGGTTAAGATGGCAAAGGTGCTGATGGTGGCGCATTGGGATTGGGTGTTGTATAACTTTCGGTTGCCTCTGGCAAGGGCTTTGAGGGAAAAAGGCTTTGAGGTCATTTTTGTCTGTCCCTACGGCGAGTATGTCCCTAAGTTGAAAGAGGAAGGATTTCGCTGGATTCATTGGGCAATTGTTAGGAGGAGTTTGAACCCCGTGCGAGAACTCATTGCCATACTTCATCTCGCAAGCATCTATCAAAGGGAACAGCCTCAAATCGTCCACCACTTCACTATCAAGCCAAATTTTTATGGCTCAATCGCTGCTCTCTTAGCAAGGAGGGATAAGGTCATTAACACCTTCACAGGTCTCGGTTTCCTTTTTTCGGAACATCCTTTAGCCATCGGTCTGAGGAGCAGCGTTCTGCCTTTGGCAAAATTGGCTTTCAGAGCCAGTAAAGGGTGGAGTGTCTTCCAAAACCGCCAAGATTTGGAAACTTGTTTGCGTTTAAGATTAGTATTGCCTGAAAGAGTGGTCGTCATAGATGGCAGTGGAGTAGACACACGAAAGTTTCACTCCAGTTATGACTCCCCTCCAGACAATCACAAGCACCCAACCGTTGTCCTTATGGCTGCGAGATTGCTTTGGGATAAAGGAGTTAGAGAATTTGTTGAAGCAGCAAGGGTGTTGAAAGCAAGAGGGCTTCAAGTTGAATTTTGGCTTGCAGGGAAGCCTGACAATGGAAACCCGATGTGCGTGCCTGAAGAGTTCCTGAAGGAATGGCGGGAGGAGGGATTGATAAATTGGCTCGGGCACCGAGATGATATGCCAAATCTTTTGCAACAGGTTGACATCGCTGTCCTTCCAAGTTATTACCACGAGGGTGTGCCTCGCTTTCTTTTGGAAGCAGCAGCATGCGGTTTGCCGCTTGTAGCAACAGACATAGAAGGTTGCCGGGTTGTGGTGAGAGAAGGGGTCAACGGCTTTTTGGTGCCTCCCCGCAACCCCACAGCATTGGCTGATGCTTTAGAACGCTTATTACAAGATCCCTCTTTGCGCCGCCAAATGGGTCAGGCAAGTCGGCACATCGCTGAAGTAGAATTTGACGAGCGAAAAGTTTTGGCAAAATGGTTGGCGCTTTATGAGCGTGTCCTGTCATCCGAATAAATTACTGGCTTAATCTCCCAACACGAAGGAGAAGGAAACGAGATGGAGCGTTTTAAAAAGGTCGGCATCGTAGGTTTGGGGCATGTCGGGTTGCCTACGGCTGTCGGGTTTGCTGAGTTGGGTTACCAAGTTATCGGCACCGACAGCGATGCCAGAAAGGTTGAGACGATTGCTCAAGGGAAGAGCCCATTTTACGAACCTGGACTTGAACCGTTGCTTCAGAAGAACTTGAAAGCAGGCAGGTTGCGAGTTACAACCGATGTCGGTGAAGCGGTGCGAGCATCTGACATCCTTTTCGTCTGCGTCGGCACACCTCAACGCCCTGACGGTTCCGCTGACTTGTCGCAAGTGGAGGCGGTCATCCGAACCGTCGCCGAGAACCTCAACGGCTACAAACTCATCGTGGAAAAAAGCACCGTTCCCGTCCAAACTGCCCAATGGATTAAGAGAACACTCATTCGCTACGCAGGCAGCAATGCGACTTTTGATGTGGCATCAAACC
>Ga0209670_100791_pt1 | contig 16800 bp, 14 predicted proteins | sample PerSpoBPS_BMetaG_FD_184741 | JGI IMG/M metagenome (GOLD analysis project Ga0209670, IMG submission 184741) | Thermal spring microbial communities from Yellowstone National Park, Wyoming, USA - Perpetual Spouter B (PS_B) MetaG (SPAdes) (version 3) | ecosystem: Environmental > Aquatic > Thermal...
GATTTTCTATTCCAGCCATTTTATAAGCTCTTTCCGAAGCATCATAAGCAGATTTTATTTCAGCCAAATCTCTGAATAAAAAAGAAGAAGATTCGGAAGACCATCCTATTCCTTTAATCCATATAGGCTTACAATCAAGTTTTTCAGCAACTTCTTTTGATGCTAAAACTAAAACTATAAAGCCATCTGTTAAATTTGCAACATCATAAATTGTTAAAGGATCAAATAATTTTTCCTTTTTTATTATTTCTTCATAGCTTATTTTTGAGGCAAAATTTCCCCTAGGATTTAATAATCCATTATTTTTATTTTTTTCTACAACTTTTGCCAAATAGGAGTAATCTATTCCATATTTGTTCATATAATACCTTGCTTCTAATGAAGCTAGGTAGTAAGGATGAATGTTTAAATGTCTTTCATATAAAGGATCTAAGGCTAATTCTAAAATCTTTGGATATGTAAGAATGTTACTTGCCTTTGAATGGCTTTCAACAACTACTACATCGAAAGCACCTGTTTTTATTTGCATATAAGCAGAAGCCAAACCTATTAAGCTCTCGCTTGTAACTGTAACTATTGGTTTTAATACCGCACCTAATTGATCTGGCATAAACTCGTTGCTTATGCTTATTCCTTCCCAAAAATCTTCTTCACAAACTATAAATGAATCAACATCTTTCCTAGGATCTATTCCACAATCTGTAAAAGCTCTTACTGCAGCTTCAAACATTCCTTCCCTAAAGGAAATGAAGTTTGTATTTGGTGAGAAAGCATAACATCCTATTCCTACTATTGCTACTTCAGCCATATAAAACAATAAGCTTTAAAGTTTAAAAATGTTCAATAAAACGAAAATCTGCAATTCAGAAAACTAAATATAAGACCTTTTTTTGTATTTTTCCCTTAAAGTATTAACAAACTCCTTTATATCAACATCTTTAAAGTTCTCCCCAAGGAAATTTCTTACAGTGATTTTTTTACTTTCCATTTCTCTTTGACCAACAATTATCATATAAGGAATCTTCATTTTTATTGCATTAAATATTTTCTTTTCCAACGTAGCATCGCTATCATCTATTGTAACTCTAAATTCTTCAAAATATCTATAAACTTCTTTAGCATATTCAATATATTTTTCAGATATAGGCAATATTCTTATTTGTTCAGGTGCAAGCCAAAATGGCAATTTACCTTGATAATGTTCAAGCAATATTCCTATAAATCTTTCTAATGATCCTAATATTGCGCGATGGATCATTATAGGAGTTTTCTTCTTTCCATCTTTGTCTATATATTCTAATTTAAATCTTCTTGGCATATTGAAATCCAATTGAATAGTTGAAAGCTGCCAGTATCTACCCAGCGAATCTTTTGCATCCACATCTATTTTTGGACCATAAAAAGCACCCTCTTTTTCTTTAATTTCATATTGTATATTAAGTTTATCTAAGCATTTCTTAAGCGCACTCGTTGCTTTATTCCATACTTTAACACTTCCTATATGTTCATCAGGCATTGTTGAAAGTTTAACTTTAAAATCTTTTAATTCGAATAAATTCAAAACTTCCATAACAACTTTTAATATATTCGTTGTTTCTTCTTCTATTTGATCTTCTCTTACAAATAAATGACCATCATCTTGAGTTATAGCCCTAACTCTAACAAGACCTAGCAACTCACCAGATTGCTCATTCCTATAAACTGTGCCAAATTCAGAAATTCTTATAGGAAGATCTTTATAGCTTCTAACCTCGCTTTTATATATTAAACAATGACCTGGACAGTTCATTGGCTTCACAGCATATTTTTCATCTTTGGTTTTAATTAAAAACATTCTGTCTTTATACATTTTTAAATGTCCTGAACGCTTCCACAATCTAACGTTTAAAATATGTGGAGTCCATACTTCTTGATAGCCATATTGTCTGTTTTTTTCCCTGATTAATCTAATTAATTCTTCTCTTATTATGAAACCCCTATTTTTAAATAATGGCAAACCTGAACCAGCTTCCTCACTTATAGTAAATATTCCTAATTCTTGTCCTAATTCAATATGGGTTTTCTTTTCCATTCTTTCTCATCTTACCTTTTTTTATTAATTATAAAAAATAAACTTTCAGGATATTTATTAATAGATTTTACTTGCAACAATAATTTAAATAACTATTTTCCAAACAAACAGTTTTTTGTAATAATAGAGATATACTTATTTTTATGGTAAAAAATTTGATTTGCTACCTAACTCAATAATTACTTTCTACTTTATACATTAATTAAATTAGGAAATAGAGAAGAAATCGTTTAAAGCAATTTAAGCTGGTAGTTTTACTTTTACTAATTTACAAATATTGAAAGTTTCGATTTTTAAGGATCAATCTTCTAATTTATCAAACTTTAAAACTAAGAAAATTTAAAAAAATAAACTAAAAATTTATATTAAGTTAAATCAATAAGTAATGGTACCCTGTAATGTGAATGATTTTATAGTATAACCGTTAATAAAACTGGCTCTAAACGTATAAGAAAGCGAGGATTTATATCCCTCTGGAAATATAAGAGTAAATCCAGGCTTCATATAGTATACATAACTCCCTACATTTGCATTTTCGTTTATATCATGCCACCAATCTACTCTATTATTAAGTATATCTGATCTATCCCTTATAACAACATCAGATACTGAATAATACCAACTCAAAGTTACGGTAAGAGTTGGATCTAATCCTGAAAATCCTGCTGTAATAGACACCCCTACTGTTGATGTGCCTATAGTTGTAGTAGGACTGTAGTCAAAAATGCAGTAGTAACCACCTGATCCCGCACATGAATTAACTGAAAGTCGCATTTCTGCATCTGCATTCTTCCAACCATTTCCAGAAAGAAATTGACCAGGTATAATTTGAAAATCTACTTGCATTACATACCAATCATAGTTGGGATTTCCATCATTTTCTACTTTATAAATAACAACACATACCCTAAACCTACCTTCACTATAAATATTACTTTCATCACATTGCCGTTTTATAAATTTTAGATAAGGCCCAGATTGAGTTTGTGCTAATACTTCTTGTTTAGGAATTGAAGATATTATATTAACGTAGCTAATATCCAAAATAGTAGGAGTTTTGCTTTCATATTTTCACTCCTCTAAAAAAGTTTCAACTGCTTCATGAAAACCTCCCAATTTTCTGATAGCTTCCTTAACTGCCATTATTATGTAGGGCATCGGATTATCCTTTTCATATATAAGGTAATCAGAAAATACATCAAAGGGTAGTGGACTCTCGATAATATCCCAATAAATCGAAAAAGAAACAATGCCGAACCACATATAATCAAAAAGTCCTTCTTCTACTCGATCCCTAAATTTCCATCTTATATAGGGATCTTCATAAATTCCCAGTTTAGCTGCATAAAATAACTGATGGTATCTCCATTGTGCAGAATTTCCTATAACTATACCCCACCATTCAACTTTATTTTTCATAAACAACTGACGCAGGAAGTTGTGTAACTTTATATTATTAAGATTACTTTTAACCCATTCTGCTCCAAATATAAAGTAAGTTACTTTAGCAAACTGTATTTGATCTAAACTATCAGGAACTTCGCTTAATCTTATAACCTTTCCTCCCTGCTTTTCGATTATACTAATTAAATATTCAGGATCCAAATATTTGGTAATCATTTCAACCCATTTAGCTACTCTAGGATTGCTAGTATCGAGATTTACATACCTTTGCCTTAGAATCTCAACTTCTTCAGGAGTAGGGCTGGTAGTAAATGTGATGGTAGGACTTATTGTTAAAGTGACATTTACATATTCATCATAGCTAAAGTAATAAAAGATTTTATCGGCATAATAGCGGGAAAGAACTTCTCTAAGGTCTCCGTCATTTATCGAAACCTGTGTTTGCACGTTTGAATTTTTATTTTGAGTAATAAATCCTTGGGAATATATTATCGTTGCAAGTAATGTTGCTGTGAATAAAACAGCTATTACAATTATTTTTGGACTTATTCCTTTGGTATTTATACTTTGCCTTGCCATAATAAATTTATAAATTTATCGCTTTAATTTTTTCAAATCTTCGATGATCCCAAGTTATAGCATCACTCCTCTACATCCAATAAGATTAACTTTTAAACATACCCTATATCTTTTCCTTCATTATTTTTATCGTACATCATTTTTTACAGTCTATTGGTTTGCTTAAAATAATCATCGAAGAATTATTTTCTTCTTATTTTTTAAAATTACTAATTCAATTAGAAGAGAAAATAGCTCCAAACATAGCTTAGTTTCTAGTAATTTAAAAAGGAATAATTTTTAATTCTTCCTAGCTTTAGTTAAATATTTAAAATAAGATTAGCTTTTAATTTATCATGAAATACATTTTTGAGAAAGTATCTGAACTTAAAGGAAAAAGTTTGTTATCGATGTTAGATTTAAACAAAGATCAAATAAATACAATTATTAACTTATCCTATTTACTTAAAGAACTATATTATTTAGGAATAAAAGAAGTAAATTATTTAAAAAATAAGAAAATAGGTTTAATTTTCCAAAAACCATCAACAAGAACAAGAGTTTCATTCACAGTAGCAATCCAAGAACTTGGCGGCGTTCCCTATTATTTTGGATGGAATGAACTACAGCTTATAAGAGGAGAAACTGTAAAGGATACAGCTAAAGTATTAAGTAAGTATTTAGATGGAGCTATATTACGAGTTTATGAACATGAAATACTTAAGGAATTTGCTGATAACTTTGGTAAACCTGTTATTAATGCATTAAGTGATCTGGAGCATCCTTGTCAAATTTTAGCAGATTTCTATACAATATATGAAAAATTTGGTAAATTAGATAACATTACAATAGCCTATGTAGGAGACGGTGCAAATAATATTGCAAACAGCCTTTTGCTTGGTTGCGCAATCATGGGAATTAACATAAATATCGTGGCACCTAGAAAATATCAGCCATCAAATGAAATTTTAAGTAAAAGTTATGAAATTGCTAAGAAGAATAATTATAAAATTAATGTAACAGAAAATATTGAAGAAGGAGTTAAAAATGCAAATATTATTTACACCGATGTTTTTGTTTCGATGGGTATGGAAAAAGAGAAAGAAGAAAGGTTGTCTATATTAAAGCCTTATCAAATAAATCAGAGAGTTATGGAAATTGCTAAAAATGCTTATTTTATGCATTGTGGTCCTTGGCATTTAGGAGAAGAAGTAACACCAGAAGTTGTCTATGGAGAAAGATCTCTAGTATTTGAACAAGCTGAAAATAGACTACATGTAAGTAAAGCTATATTAATAAGTTTATTTTAAATAAAAATTCGATGTCAAATAGAATAAAATCAATGATTAATTCAATTAGAAATTTGTTAGCTTTATCTTCAAAACCTACAAGAGATGAATTTTGGTTACTTTTTAAAATCGTATTGGCTGGTCTTTTTATCGTAGGAATTTATGCTTTTACTATACAAATTATTTCATTAGCGTTGGAAACATTACCACAAAATCCTATATTAAGCGCTATAGCTGGACAAATAATCGTATTAATAATAACAATTATTATAATGATTGTGTTAATAATATTTTATTATGGAAGGAGAAAAGGAAAGTGGTAAACAATTAAAGAAAAAATTTTACGCTATTAAAGTTTCTGCTGCTCATGAAAAAGAGGTAGCTCTTATAGCTAGTGAAAGATATAATAGTTTAAAAGAAAAAACTTCTGTTGCATCTATATTAGTTTTAGATGAAATCAAATCATATGTTTTAGTTGAAGCAGATAATCCTGCTGATCCTATTCCTTTATTCTATGGATTAAAACATGTTAGAGGTCATGTAAGAGGCATGATAGATATCAAAGATATTGAACATTTAATATTACCTAAAGCTAAGCCTACCGAACTAGAAGTTGGATATGAAGTTGAAATAACATGGGGGCCATTCAAGGGTAATATTGGAGAAATTGTAGGTGTAGATAAAACAAAAAATGAAGTAAAAGTTATTTTAAAAGATACAATAACTCCTCTAACTATACAATTATCAGCAGATTATGTTAAAGTAATAAAAAAATAAATTAATTTTTAACGATGCCTCAAATTAAATCTTTTAAATTTGATATAGAAGGAGGAAAAGCTACCGGAGGACCTCCAATAGGACCTTCATTAAATCCTTTGGGAATAAATGTTATGGACGTGGTTAATAAAATAAATTCACTTACAAAAGATTTTGCAGGAATGAGAGTTCCTGTTATTGTTAAAGTAAATTTAGAAACAAAAGAAGTTATAGATATAGAAGTCGGAACACCTTCTGTTGGTGCATTACTCTTAAAAGAAGCAAAATTAGAAAAAGGTTCATCTTCACCATTAAAACAAAAAGCAGGTAACTTAACATTTGAACAAGTTGTTAAAATTGCTAAAATTAAGAGAAAAGATTTACTTGCTAAGTCTTTAAAGGCAGCAGTAAAAGAAATTTTGGGTACTTGTGTAAGTTTCGGCATAACTGTTGATAATAAAGATCCAAGACAGGTTCAGAAAGAAATAGATAAAGGTTTATATGATGATTTATTAAAAGAAGATTAAAATGCCTTTAGCTACTGAAAAAAAGAGCTTATCATTGAAAGATTTAAACGAAGCAATAACTAAATTGAAGAATGAAGATAAGAAAAACTTTATTCAAACTTTTGATCTGATAATTCATATAGAAGGCTTAGATGTAAAAAAAGAGGGAGGGAAAATAAACAAAGTAGTAATGCTTCCAAATAAATCAAATAAAGAAAAAAAGGTCTGTGTAATAGGAGAGCTTACAATAGCTGAGAAAGCTAAAGAAGCAGGAGCCGATTTAATTTTAAGGAAAGTCGATATTGAGAAACTTCAAGGTAATAAAAGAGAATTAAAGAAAATAGCAAGAAAGTATGATTTCTTTCTTGTTCAGCCAGATTTAATGCCACTTGTTGGAAAATTGTTAGGACCATATTTAGGTTCCAGAGGTAAACTACCTGAAATTATACCCCCTAACGTTGATGTTAAGAGTATAATCAGTAGGTTAAAACAAAGTGTAAGATTAAGAGTAAAAAATCAACCGGTTATATCTTGCGGAATTGGAACAGAGGATATGCCAACAGAAAAGTTAAGCGAAAATGCTTTAGCGGTAATCAATGAAGTAGAAAAATTAATAGAAGAAAAAGGAAGAATTAAATCTATCTATTTAAAGAAAACGATGAGTTATCCCATAAGGCTAAGATAAAATGTCAAAGTATATAGCAACAAAAAAAATATCAAGAGAAAGAAAAGAGAGAATAATAAACGAATTGGTTGAATATTTAAAAAATTATAAATATTTTATAATAGCGGATTTATTTAAAATAAAAAGTAAAGATTTACAAGAATTAAGGAAAAAATTTTATAATTCTTTAAAGTTAAAAGTAACAAAAAATTCTCTTTTTAGAGTTGCGTTAAAAAAAGTTTATGGAGATAGTGCAGTTGAAAAACTGGAACCATACCTCAAAAATCAAAATATTTTCATTTTCTCTAATGCCAACCCTTACGAAGTTTATTTACAGCTTGAAAAAAATAAAATTAAGACAAGTGCTAAACCTGGAGATATTGCTGAAGAAGATATTATTGTTCCTGCAGGAAATACAGGAATAGCTCCTGGTCCTGTTATGAGTAAATTCAGCAAACTTAAAATTCCTACAAAGGTTGAGGAAGGAGCCATAACTGTAACAAAAGATACAGTTGTGGTTAAAAAAGGAGAAAAAATTTCCAGTGAAGTAGTTGAATTATTAAATCTTCTTGGAATAAAACCTATTTCGGTAACATTGAAATTAAAATACGGTTTCGATGGTAAAAATATAATCGAGAATATTTATCTAGATTTAAATCAAATCAAAAAAGAAATAGAAACAGCTCAACAATATGCCTTAAATCTTTCACTTAATGCTGTACTACCAATAAAAGAAATTATGCCTATAATAATAGCCCAAGCTCATACTAATTCTATTAAAGTATTACAAAGCTTAGTAATACCAGATAAGGAAGCGTTGAAGTATTCAATACAGAGAGCTCATTTGTATGCACAAAATATTTATGAATTATTGAAAACAAAGGGCATTAGTTAATTTTCAATTTTTCTGAATGAAAATATATAAAAAGAATATTCTAAATAATTAATTATGGAGTACGTTTACGCAGGGTTATTATTACATTATGCAAAAAAAGAAATAAATGAAGAGAATCTAGAGAAAATTTTTAAGGCTATAGGAGCTGAGTATGACATTAATAGAATAAGAATGTATGCGGCTGCTTTAAGAGAAATAAATATCGAGGAAGCTATTAAAGCTGCTGCACCTATTACAGTTGCACCCACAACAGCTCCAGCTGCAACACCTACTACAGTTAAAGAGGAAAAAAAGGAAGAAAAGAAGGAAGAAAAAGTATCAGAAGAAGAATTAGCAGCCGGATTGGCATCCTTATTTGGTTAAAACCTTATGATTAATGATGAAAAAGAATACAAGATAGATTTTTTTAACAAAAACAATTTTGTAAGAAAGAAGTGTAAATCTTGCCAAAGGTTTTTTTGGACTTTGGATAAAAATGCTGAATATTGTAAAAGTTCTCCTTGTGTAAGTTATTCATTTTTAGAAGAAAAGGAAACAAATATACAAATAAATGATGTAAGAGAGAAATTTTTAAGATTTTTTGAGAAGAAAGGTCATAAAATCATTGAACCAAGACCTGTTTTAGCTAGATGGAGAGAAGATATATATTTAACGATAGCAAGTATAGCAGTTTTTCAGCCCTTTGTAACTGATGGAATAGTTGATCCTCCTGCAAATCCATTAGTTTTTTCTCAACCTTGTATAAGATTAAAAGATTTAGATTTAATTGGTTTAACTGCAGGAAGACATCTTACAATATTTGAAATGATGGCACATCATGCCTTTAATTATCCAAATAAGAAAATATATTGGAAAGATGAAACAGTAGAGTTTTGCCATGAGCTAAATACTGAAATATTCAAAATAGATCCTTATGAAATTTCATATATTGAAGATATTTGGGAAGGAGGAGGAAACGCTGGTCCTTGTTTTGAAGTAGCTTCTAAAGGATTAGAAATTGCCACATTGGTTTTTATGTCTTATAAAGTAAGAGATGGAGAATACATACCGATGCCAATATATATTGTAGATACAGGTTATGGTTTAGAAAGGTATTGCTGGTATCTTAGCAAAAAGCCTTCAGCTTTTCATTCCATTTATGGAAATTTAGTTGATTGGTTATTTAAAAAATTGAATATAGAATCAAAGTTTATTGATGATATAGTTAAGGAACATGCAAAAAATTCAATATTTATTACAGAAAAGACTTTAAAAGAAAAAAATAAAATAAATGAAAAAATTTCAGAAAAACTTGGAATAAATAAAAGTGAAATAAATGAAATTATAAATAAAATTGAAGCTTCTTATGTTTTGCTTGATCATTCAAAATGCTTAGTTTTTATGCTTGCAGATGGATTGGTTCCTTCAAATACAGGAGAAGGTTATTTAGGTAGGTTAATTCTTCGAAGAGCACTAAGATTTATTAAAGCATTGAACTTAGATATTGATTTTAAGGAATTAATTGATTATCAAATTAAACTATGGGGTAATAATTTTAAGAGAATAAAAGATTCAAAGGAAAGAATAAAAGAAATAGTAGAAATAGAAATAGAAAAATTTGAAGAAACATTAAATAAAGCTTATCCAATCATATCTTCTCTAGTAGAGAATGTTAAAAAAAGAAAAACAATAATAAATACTGAAACTTTGGTTGAATTGTATGATTCCCATGGAATACATCCTGATTTTATTATTCAAGAAGCCAATAAGCAAGGTATTACTATAGAGTATCCATATGATTTTTTTTCTAAAATTGTAGAAAAGCATGAAAGAATTCAAAAAGAAAAGCCTAAATTAGAACTTCCAGAAGTAAAAGATGTTCCTCCTACTAGACAGCTTTTCTATGAAGATAGCTATATAAAAGAATTTAAAGGAAAAATAATCAAAATAATAAAGCCTAAATGGGTAATACTTGATCAGACTGCTTTTTATCCCGAGGGAGGGGGGCAGGTTTACGATACAGGAATATTAATTATTGATGGTAAAAAATACAATGTAAAGTCAGTATATAAAGTTAACGATGCTATACTACATGAAGTAGAAGGAATAGATGAATCTTTTATTAATAAAGAAGTCATAGGAAAAATAGATTGGAATAGAAGAATTAGAATAATGAGACACCATACAGCTACCCATATACTTTTATGTTCTATAAGAAAAGTTTTAGGAGATCATATTTGGCAAGCAGGTGCAAATAAAGAAGAAACAAAAGCAAGATTGGACGTTACACATTATAAAAAAATAACTGAAGAAGAAATTGAAAAAATTGAAAGATTAGCCAATGAAATTGTTCTTCAAAATGTTCCTGTAAAAGCAAGTTTTATTGAGAGAGACAAAGCTGAAGCAAAATTTGGATATTCGCTTTACCAAGGAGGAGTTATGGGAGGAAGAATAATAAGGGTAGTAAGTGTAGGAGAATACGATCATCAAGCTTGCGGAGGTACACATGTAAGTCATACAGGAGAAGTTGGATTAATTAAAATAATTAAGGTAGAAAGGATACAAGATGGTGTAGAAAGATTCATATATACAGCTGGAGATGTTACACTAGAGGAATATAGAAAAACTGAAGGTAACTTTAACTTTTTATCAGTAAATTTAAATGTACCTAAAGAAAAAGTTGTTGAAGCTACTTTAAGACTTCTTAAAGAATTAAAGGCTGAAAGAAAAGAAGTAGAAAGATTAAGACAAATATTGGCTATAACATTAAGTGAAAATATAAGAAATACAAAAATAAAAATAGGACAAATTAATGTTTATGAAGGTATTTTTAATAACTTAAATAACGAGGATTTAATAGCCATAGGAGAAAATATTATAAAAAAGGACAAGAATTCCGTAGTTTTAATGGCTTCTAATTTTGTTAAACCAGTATTTGTTATAATGGTAGGAGAACAAGCAATTAATTTAGGAGTCAAAGCTAATGAGTTAATTAATATTCTAACCAAAATTACAAAAGGAGGTGGTGGCGGAAAGGAAAATCTTGCACAGGGAGGTGGAGGATCGTTTGAAAAAGTAAATTTAGCATTTTCAGATATTAAGGAACATTTAAGAAAACTTTTTAACAAATAAAGAGGAAAGTTTAAATAGATTTATATTATATTAATTCAAAGAGGTGGTTTGTCTGGAATTAACTTTAAGCAAATAGAAGAGAAATGGCAAAAAATTTGGGAAGAGAATAAAATTTTTGAAAGTGAACCCATAAAAAACAAACCAAAAATATTCGTAACATTTCCTTATCCTTACATGGATGGACCTTTACATGTAGGACATGCATTTACTTCTTTAAGATGTGAAATCTATGCAAGATATAAGAGACTCAAAGGATACAATGTACTATTTCCTTGGGCATGGCATTGGACAGGAGAACCTATAGCTGGAGCAGCTAAAAGAATAGCCGCAGGAGATGAAGCCTTAATTAGAATGATTCATAAAATTTCCAAAGTACCTATTGATGAAATTAAAAAATTTACAGATCCTCTCTATATGGCAAAATACTTTACAGAGGTTTCAAGAAGAACTATAAAAAGATTGGGATATTCAATAGATTGGAGAAGAGAATTCCATACAACTTCTTATCATAAAGAATATAGCAGTTTTATAAGATGGCAATATAATAGATTAAGAAAATTAGGTTATGTTACTAAAGGAAGCCACCCTGTAGTATGGTGTCCAAGAGATAAGTCTCCTACTGGTGACCATGATAGATTAATTGGCGAAGGAGTTTCTCCAGAACAAATAAATTTAATAAAATTTAAGTTTGATGATTCCTATTTGGTAGCTGCAACTCTTAGACCTGAAACCATATTTGGAGTAACAAATATTTGGATAAATCCTGATGATACTTATGTTAAAATTAAAATAGGAAATGAAAAATGGATAGTTAATGAGTATACGTTAATAAAGTTAGAAAATCAAGATTATAGCTTCGAAGTTTTAGAGAAATTCAAAGGAGAAAAAATTATAGGAAAGTATGCTGAAGCTCCTTTGGTTAATAGAAAAATAATAATTTTACCTGCATACTTTATTGACCCTTATTTAGGCACTGGAATAGTTTACAGTGTTCCTTCCCATGCTCCTTATGATTGGATGGGTTTAAAATTCATAAAGGAAAATAAAGATATCGTAAATAAGTTTAATCTAAATTATGAAGAGATTAAAAAAATTGAACCTATATCAATAATAAAGCTTGAAGGATACGGAGACCATCCTGCAATTTTTGTTGTTGAAAAAATGCAGATCAAGCAATACAATGACCTTAAACTTGAAGAAGCTACAAGAGAAGTTTACTTAGAAGAATTTAATAAAGGTGTAATGAAAGAAAATTGCCTTGAATTTGCTGGAATGAAAGTAAAGGAAGCAAAGGAAAAAGTAATTCAATATTTAAAAAGTATCGGAATGCTAGAACAAATATGGGATTTGCTTTATCCTGTTATATGCAGATGTGGGACAAGATGTGTAGTTTCGATATTTAAAGATCAATGGTTTTTAAAATATTCAGATAATGGATGGAAAGAAAAAGCTCTTTATGCTTTATCCAAAATGAAAATTTTCCCAGAAGAGGCAAGAAATTGGTTTATCGAAACAATAAAATGGCTAGATGATAAAGCATGTGCAAGAAGATCAGGTTTAGGAACACCTTTACCATGGGATGAAAGCTGGATAGTTGAAACTCTAAGCGATTCTACAATATACATGTGCTTTTACATAATTAGTAAATATGTCAATCAAGGTTTATTGACACATGAAAATTTAAAAGACGAATTCTTTGATTATGTTTTTCTAGGATTTGGTGATGAGAATGAAGTAGAAAAAATTTGTAAAATAAATAAGGAATTATTAAAGAAAATAAGAGAAGAATTTCTTTATTGGTATCCTGTTGATTTGCGAGTTTCAGCAAAAGAGTTGCTTCCAAACCATCTTACATTTTATATATTTCATCATGTAGCTCTATTTCCAGAAGAATTATGGCCTAAAATGATAGGAGTAAACGGTCTTGTAAATATAGAAGGACAAAAGCTCTCAAAATCTAAAGGAATAGTTGTTACAATAGAAGATGCGATAGAAAAATTTGGAGCAGATGTTGTTAGATTGTTCCTTGCTTTAAGTGCAGAAGATATGAATGACTGTGAATGGAAATGGTCAAATGTAGAAAAAGTTCAAAACCATTTAATTTCATTCTTCAATTTTGTAATTAAAATAATCGAGATGGAAAATATTCAAAAGGAAACCGAGATGGATAATTGGTTAAGGAGCGTTTTTTATAGAAAAGTGATTAAAATAGAAGAATTCCTTGAAGAATTGAAGATAAGAAGTGCTGCAAATTTAGCATTTTATGAAATTTGGTCTGATATCAAATGGTATCTCTCAAGGGTAGATCAACCTAATATAGTGTTTATTAAGAATATAATTAAAGATTGGTTAATTATACTTTCAATATTTATACCACATTTATGTGAAGAACTATGGGAAATGATGGGGAATAAAGGATTTGTTTCAAATTCTTCATGGCCTGTAATAAAGCCTGAGTATATAAATATTTTTGAAGAGGCGAGGGAAGAAATGGTAATAAAAATGTACGAAGATGCTAAAAAATTGATTGAAAGAAGAAAAGAAACAAAGAATATATATATTTATATACCCAAAAAAATCAAGTATTCCTTAATAAGAGATATAAATGAAGAAATAAAAGCAGGAAAGAAAAGGAAAGAAATCTTTGAAGTATTAATTGAAAAATATTCAGAAGTAATAAAAGATAGAAGCTTATTAGTAAAAACAATCAATGAATTGTTCGAATATTATTTTGGAATAAATGAAACATTAAGAAATGCAATAGATAAAGCTGAGGATATTGATTTAAAAGTTGCAGAAAGTTTAATGAAAGTCTTTAGCAAGGAGGGTTATTCATGTAAAATATATAAAGAGACAGATGAGAATATTTATGATCCTATGAAAAAAATGGAAAGCGCATTACCCTTTAAATTAGGATTTTATTTGAGTTAAAAGTTGCAATAAAGTTTTAAGGGTTTTATTTATTTTTTAGCAATTTTTTAATATTTATTGTTTAGTCTTACAGTCTTTATTTTTAATTATTTTAAAAACGAGAAGAGAATTATTTTTTAACTACGCCCCAGACGGGAGTTGAACCCGTGACCTCTGGCTTAGAAGGCCAGCGCTATGTCCAGGCTAAGCTACTGGGGCATACTAATATTATTTTATAAAAAGGATAAAATAAAAACTTAAACTTAATTTTTTATCATCGAATAAAATTTTAGGAAAAATTTTTATCTTTACCTTAATATATTATTTATTGGTTGCCCTGGTAGTTTAGCCCGGTTAGAATGTGAGGCTGTCACCCTTGAGGCCCGGGTTCAAATCCCGGCCAGGGCGTTTAGACATTATATATATATTTCCCTTTAGATTAGCCCTTTCACTATAAGGAAAATCATAAAATATAATAATGTATTTTGCTAACTTATTCCTGAAATTTCTTAATCAGCACTTTAAAAATGGAATTCTTTGAACATTAAATTTTTTCGAGGAATACTAAATTAAATTAAATATCTAGAAGTTCTTTCTATCAAGTTTGATTTTATCTTTGAATTAATATTTATAGCCAACCTTAGCAGTTTCTATTAAGCATATTGTTTTAGATAAATTTCTTATAAAAACAAAAGCTAAAAATAGGAAAAAATTCTATTCCTACGCTAAGCACAAATTAATTAACCTGTAACTTATTCAAAAAAAAGAAGTTATTTTTAACGTAATTTAAACTTTATATTATTTGTAAATTAAAACAATACATGTGAAAGAAGCAGTTCTTTATGAGAAATTACCTAATGAAAGAGTAAGGTGTACTGCTTGTGCTAGATATTGTAATATTCCAAAGGGGTTAATTGGATTATGTGGAATTCGAGGAAACATTGATGGAAAATTATATTTATTTGTTTATGGTAAAATAATTGCAAGCCATATAGATCCTATTGAAAAGAAACCATTAATGCATTTCTATCCAGGTTCAAAAGTACTATCAATAGCCACGACAGGCTGCAATTGGATGTGCCAGTATTGCCAAAATTATGATATAAGTCAAAGGAGAAAAGTAGAAGGAATAGATGTTACACCTGAGGAAGTTGTAAAAATGGCTTTAAAGACAGGATGTGAAGGAATAACTTATACATATAACGAGCCAACGATTTTCATAGAATTTGCCCATGATGTTGGAGTACTAGCACATAAGCATGGTTTATTTAATAACTTTGTTTCTAATGGTTACATGACTCCTGAAGCAATAAAGATGCTGGCTAATTTCTTAGATGCTATAACTGTAGATTTTAAAGGAAGTGGAGAGAAGAAATTCATGCAAAAATATATAATTGTTCCAGGACCTGAGCCTATTTATGAATCATTATTGGAATTAAAGAAATTAAATATTCACATAGAAATAACGGACTTAATAATTCCAGAAATAGGTGATAACCTTGAGGAAGCAAGAAAATTGTGCAAATGGATATATGAAAACCTAGGTCCTGATACACCTATTCATTTCTTAAGATTTCATCCTGATTATAAACTTTTACATTTACCGCATACTCCAATTAAAACTTTAGAAAAACATTGCCAGATAGCTAAAGAAGAAGGATTAAGGTATGTTTATATTGGTAACGTGCCTGGTCATCCATTAGAGAATACATACTGTCCAGAATGTAATAATGTAGTAATAGAAAGATTTGGTTTTGACATAACAGGATGGTATTTAGATGAAAATAACCGTTGTAAATATTGCGGTTATCAAATCCCTATAAGAGGAAAATTAAGTAAAAACGTATTTAAAAACAGATTTTTACCTGTCTTTTGGTAATTTCTTATAATATTTACAAATTGTTTTTAAAGTACAAATATTACAAAGAGGCTTTATTGGCTTACAAATACTTTTACCAAATCTGATAAAAGTTTCGTTAATATCTAACCAATATTTTTTATCTATTTTTTCCATTAATGCAAATTCTGTTTCTTCAGGAGTTTTTGTTTCTACTATACCTAACCTATTCATTATTCTATGTACATGAGTATCCACAGGAATCGCTGGTTTTTTATAGGCATAAACAAGAACACAATTGGCTGTTTTCCTTCCTACACCTGGTAAGGATAAAAGTTCATTTATATCATCTGGTATTTTACCATTATATTTTTCAACTAAAACCTTTGCTAATTTTATTAGTGTTTTAGCTTTATTTCTATAAAAGCCTACTTTTTTAATTACATTTTCCAGTTCTTTTATATCAGCTTTAGCTAATTCATTTACATTAGGATATTTCTTTATAAAATCAATTACAACTTTTTCAGTTATTTCATCTTTAGTTCTATGGGACAAAATAGTCGCTGTCAATACAACATAAGGATCATTAATTTCTCTTGTCAAATCACCTAGCATTGTTGTTTTAGAATAAGGTTCCTTTGATAACATTTCCTTTATTTTTTCTATAATTAGACCAAAATCTACTTCGCTCATAATTCTAAGTAGAGAGTTTATAGATTCTACCTTTCCAGATTATTCCTTTTTTATACATAATATAAGACTTCAACAGTAGATAAATGAATAAAATTATAGAAATAAA
>Ga0209670_100798_pt1 | contig 16751 bp, 20 predicted proteins | sample PerSpoBPS_BMetaG_FD_184741 | JGI IMG/M metagenome (GOLD analysis project Ga0209670, IMG submission 184741) | Thermal spring microbial communities from Yellowstone National Park, Wyoming, USA - Perpetual Spouter B (PS_B) MetaG (SPAdes) (version 3) | ecosystem: Environmental > Aquatic > Thermal...
TATCAGTAGTTTGCTCCGCAATCTTCTCCCCTTCCATGAACGCCGGAATAATTCATAGCGGGTCTCTAGCCTAGTCCTAGACAATGTTTTGAAGACGATGGAATCGTGGGAGACGATGTAGGCCAGTAAAGGACCCTTAAGACCAAGCCTCTCGACGACCATACTGTAGAGCGGTAGTTACATAGCCTTTTCATGAATCCTAGTTGTCAGCCTTTCGGCGTAGCGCTGAAGCACCCTATGAGTCTCATCTGCTAATGGATCATCTGTTGTAGTACGTGTATTTTTGGCCGCCCTCTTTATCCCAGCCAGCTCCACCCAAAGCTCCGTCAGAGCCCTAACCTAAAGCTCCACAGGAGAAGTATAGAGCGGCTGGAACAGATCAGGAGCTTCATAGAATATCTGCCTCAGAGCCTCCAGTCATTCTCATCCGTCTTCCTAAGACCATTGTTCCTTCGCTCCTCGGAGAGCTTTTTAAGATCCCTAAGCCTCAGGAACAAAGCCCCGCCAAGCCGAGTCATGGTTGGTAGGAGCCTCCTCGGATAACTATCAGCAACCACAATCTTCGGCCTCAGACCCTCAAACATTTCTAGAAGGCCGTCGAAGACCATCACCTCTTCACCGTCCTCTGGGAGGGCATAGACCCCGTTACGTCCGAAGTCTACGAAGACCCTACTCACTCAGACCACCTCCTCGTTCTGTGTCTTTATCTCGTATGGCCTCGCCACCAACTGGAACCCCTCCATATCCCCCTCCATCTCCATCACCAGCTCGGAGAAGGACACCCACCGGCCCCACATATAAAGAGTAGCGGCCCCAATAATCGGGTCATCCCCCCAACACGGACTCACTAGGAGCCAAACACACCAGAGAGAGGAGTAAGGAAGGAGAAATCTAAACCAAAGAACGTAAAACATACCAATATAGTTGGATTTATGGGCAACGAGGTAATGTTCGAGGGAAAAGGACAGACAACACTATATGGATATCCATGTTAATATATCACCCTGCAATCCCTTTTTTCGTTATGACCGAACCGCTAGTCGCGCTACAACTTTACTCGGTTCGTGATGACTGTGCGAGGGACTTTTTCGGGACGCTCGAGAAGGTTGCCGCGATGGGTTATGATGGCGTTGAGTTTGCGGGCTTCTATGGAAGGTCGGCAGGCGAGTTGAGAGATAAGCTGCGCGAGCTCGGCCTCAGTGTTGCCGGCTCGCACGAGTCGTTGCAGAGGGTTGTGGGGGACGCGTTGGAGGAGACGGCGAGGTTCAACCTCGAGCTAGGTAACAGGACCATCGTGATTCCCTGGCTCCCACCACAGATGAGAAGCGATAGAAGGGGCTGGGAGAACAGCGCCGCGCAGATAAGCAGCGTAGCCGAGAGATGCGAGGCCCGCGGAATAAGGGTTGGATACCATAACCACCGCGAGGAGTTTTTGCCGATTGACGGAGAATATCCCTGGGACATCTTTTTCCGACGCGCGGGGCCCCGCGTGTTCATGCAGCTAGATACGGGGAACGCGCTGAGCGCCGGGATAAGCGTTGAGTCGCTCGTGGAGACTATAAGGAGGTATCCTGGGAGGTCTTTGACGATACATCTGAAGGACTACTCCAGGACGCGCGGGTTCGTACTCCTCGGGGAGGGCGACGTGCCCTTCAAGAGAGTGATAGACGCGTGTATGGATGTAGGTGGTACGGAGTGGTTCATCGTCGAGATCGAGGTCTATCCCCACCCTCCCCTCGAGTCCGTCCGCATCTGTCTAGAAAACCTCAGACAGATCCTCTAGCCGGGCCGGCGAAAACACAACAACTCCCCGCCGCGAGAGGTAAACATAAAAAAAAAGCAACAAAAAATAGAGGATTTAACAATTAAGCCACAAAGCGTAATTTGAAGTAATGGGGAAAGAGGGGGGAGGGGTTGGTAGGCTTCACCCGACTCTAGAGAACCCAGAATGCCAGAAGAGTAATAGTGCGGGCCACACAATCCACAGGAGGGTTTTAAAGCCCCGCGCCTGCGGATTGTAGGTTATTTACGTTAGCTGCTCCAGCATTCTGGGTCTTTTCTCCGTCAGGCTTGAGCAATAATCCCGGCCTTCCGGGTCTTCAAGTTTAGACATATGGTCTTCAAGACTTCTTCTATGTCCCTGCCATTTATCCTGTATCCCTTTATGCTTAGTGTCAGTGTCTCGAGCGCGTTTCTAGCCTTTGTTTTGTGGTAGTGGGTCTTCCCATCCCTGCCCCATAGGCCGAAATAGTCCCTGACCCTACACCAAGACGACCACTCCGCATAGGTAAAGACCTCCACAAGAAACTCCAAGGCCGAAGATCTACCACCTACCCCCAACACCTCAACGAGTCCATTGTAGGCCAGATATCTTTTACCGGCCTCCTCGGCTATCTGCCTCGCCATCTCCACCATCTGCTTCTCTATAGATGAGATAGCTGGCTTCAGAACCACCTTCTCAGCCTCAGACAAGGCCTTATACTTGTTCAGCAGTTGCTGACGCGTCCTCAGTAGAGACCTATGGCCCAGAATCATCCTCCGCATAACTAGGAAATTTTCAGTAACCCTCCTGAACCACCCCTCCTCTATGTTCATTAATGTCGTGATGTCTCCCCTAGCGCTCTTCGGCAGCTTAAGCTCTCCGCGCACCTTCTTAAGCAATATAAGCCTTCGCAGTTAATAGACCTCTACCCCCTTCCTTAGTAGTTCTATCGCGCCGTCCGGATGTTGGGGTGATAGTGTATCCATGAATAGCCTGTCTCCGGGCCCAGCCGGGATATTGTTGAAGCTGTCTACATGCTTGAAAGTTATTCCATCAATAGTGTATGTTATCCTGAATCTCTCGCTATTCTTCTTAGTCCTGTGAACATCTGCGTAGAACTTCAATATCCCTGCACCCCCTCATTCTGTGTCTTTATCTCGTATGGCATACACCAACAAACATTAAGGGCTTAGATAAGGAGATAGGCGTCATCAAGAAGGATGAGGTCTAAACTAAGACACATACTAGGCATAGAACACGGAAACATACCAATACAATTGGACTTGTGGGGAAACGAGGTAATATTCAGGGGAAAGGGACAGACAACACTATACGGATATCCAAAACAAGAAATATAAGATTCAAATAGTGCGGAGCGCAGTGTGGTTCTTTGTGCCACGGACCGTCTTCGAGAAGATTTGGGAAGAGCACGTCCTCGCGAAGAGGGGTGAGGATGAGTACCTTCTCTACGTTGACAGGCATCTGACGCATGAGGTGACGTCGCCGATAGCGTTCGAGGGCCTGCGCCAAAAGAATAGGAGCGTTAGGAGGCCGGACCTTACGTTCGCCATTATGGACCATAACGTGCCGACGGCTGATAGGGCCCTCCCGGTCCGGGACGAGTACTCGAGGGCTCAGATGAGGGCTCTTGCGAGGAACGCGGCCGACTTCGGCCTGACGCTTTTCGACTACTTTAGCCCCTGGCAGGGGATCGTCCACGTTGTCGGTCCAGAGCTAGGCCTCACGCTCCCTGGCATAACCCTGGTCTGCGGAGACAGCCACACAAGCACACACGGCGCCCTTGGCGCCCTAGCCGTCGGGATAGGGACAAGCGAGGGGGAGCACGTCTTCGCTACGCAGACCGTATGGCTCAGGAGGCCAAGGCTGATGGAGGTGAGGATGGAGGGCTTGTTCCCGAGCCACGTGACGGCCAAGGACGCGATACTCTACACGATTAGGGAGCTTGGGACGGGCGGGATGATCGGCCACGTATCAGAGTTTAGGGGCGGGGCCGTTGAGAGGATGAGCGTGGAGGAGAGGATGACGATCTGCAACATGGCGATAGAGGGTGGTGCGCGGACCGCGATAATACAGCCCGACGAGAAGGTCTACAATTACGTCAAAGACACCCCCTACGCCCCGAGGGATGAGGACTGGGACGAGGCGCTTAAGTATTGGGAGAGCCTCAAGACTGACCCAGCCGCCAAGTATGACAAGTCTTATCGGCTTGACGTGGGGAGACTCGAGCCACAGATAACTTGGGGCACGAATCCCGCCATGTGTATTGGCGTGACCGAGACAGTTCCAGACCCGCGGCTGACGGAGGACCCGACCCAGAGGAGGTCCTACGAGAGGGCCCTCGCATATATGGGCCTGAACCCCGGTCAGAGGATCGAGGACACCCCAATAGACGCTGTCTTCATAGGCTCCTGCACCAACGCCAGACTGTCCGACCTGATCCAGGTGGCGCGGCTCGTCAAGGGGCGCAAGGTCGCCCCAGGTGTGAGGGCCATGATCGTTCCCGGCTCCATGCTTGTGAAGAGGAGGGCTGAGAGGATGGGGCTCCATAGGATATTCCTGGAAGCAGGATTCGAGTGGAGGAATAGTGGATGCAGCATGTGCATCGCGATGAACGAGGATAGGCTTGGGCCAGGTGAGAGGGGTGTCCTCACCTCCAACAGGAACTTCGAGAACAGGGCGGGCCCCGGAAGCAGGGTACACCTGGCTAGCCCCCTCACGGCCGCGGCCTCCGCCATCGAGGGGAAAATTGCAGACCCCCGGAAATACGACATGGTGCCGATAGAAGAGCTGGAGCTTGAGTGGGTCTCTCCCTGGGTCCGGCGTAATGTCTTGGCTCCCCTGAGGGGTGGCTAAGAGATGCCGGAGCCCCTGGTCATAATCGAGTCTCTATAATTATACGATAGTGTCCAAATAAGCATTTTTGCTCACCTCCCTGTCCTCGCGGCCTGATAGTATAGTGTGAATAGGCTTAGGAATAGCTTGAGGTTCGTGATTCCCTGTACGTGGTTTCTCGCGCTTAGCTTGTGGTGGAATACTACAGTTCTCTCCTTTAGGTATCTGAAGAACCTCTCTACCCTATTCCTCATGCCGAACCTCTCATGCCTATACTCTAGGCCAAGCCTCTCAAATGCCCATCTATACCATGGGCCTTTATCGACTATGACCAACGGCTTGTTTGTACACATCTTTAATGCTTTCTTCAGGAATGATAGGGCATTCAGGCTGCTCCTCCCATAAGACGCCTCCAGAGCCAATAATTCCTTAGAATCAACGTCTACAGCGGACCACACATATACATAGGATTTCTTGACACGTAGCTTAGTCTCATCAACAGCTATACACCTCCTATACCTAGGCTCCCTAGCGACCCTGATTTTAGATACCTTCTTGGCGAGGTAGTGGACGGCAGACTTGCTTATAGGCTCCAAACCCATGCTAAGGACCCTAGAGACCTTCCTACAGCTACCATGGAACATGTAGTCCAACACTGCTAGGACCTTAACCTCCCTACTTTTTTATTACGCATAAAACAGCTCGAAACTAGGGCCACAACATCCATAACATACAAGACAAATCAACAGGCCTTTAAATATAACGCCTTATTTGGACACTATCTAATTATACAGTATATTTTATGAGGACACTCGAAGTTATCTGAGCAGGTTTGCAGGCGTTGTGAGGCGGCATGGACGTAGAGACCGACCGGCAAGCAGTGATGGAATGGCTCACCGAGACCCGGCCTAGAGTTGTCCGTAGTACGACGACTCTAGGTTCAAGTCCCGATGGGCCCGAAATTAGTTAATTGATATGATGAGTGTGGGAGCGTCTGTTGGGAAATGGTTGGGGGAGGGGGTAGGTATTCTAGTGGTTCTCTTGATGTAGCTTTCTAGCCACATCTGCTTCCTCCTAATAGTAAAGCCCATGTATCTGTAGAAGCTCATATTACTGTTGACTCGAATATAGAGGAAGTAGCAATCCTTGTTGCGCGAGTAGTGCTTCCCCGTCTTAGGATCACGTATTATAGTTCCTCGTTGAATACAGAGTCTTGGCCCAATAGACTCTATGCCAAATCTCCTAAGAAGCTCCTTAACATATGTGAGTAGTCTTAGGTCGGTGTTGTAGATAATTATGTTTCCATTCTTGTCAACACTTCCTTCCGAGTCCGCGAAGCCCCTGATGAAAACCGCCACACACCTCTCACAATGCTCAATATATTTCTTAAACCTCTCGAAGTCGGTACTGACAAGTTTTACTTAAGGCCTTTTGGGATCGGTCTCTGGCCGTGATGCACGTCATCGACGCGGTACTGGACTCTTTCTCCAATCTATTTCGGTTCCATAGGTACTCTCCTCTCGAGAAGCTCTATTCCGTCTTTCTCTTCATAGCGGGCCTTAGCTTGAGGGATCTATCCGAGAGGCTATGTCTCACCGGCGCATCTAGGGAATCGGTCAGGATATGGGTCCACAGGTTCTCCTCTATCTTCAGGCCTTCCAGAAGGATGAGGAGGCTGGTCGCTGTAGATGAGACAGTCCTGAAGGTGAGTGGTCAGACCTGTTATCTATGGGCCGCAATAGATGTGGATACCAAAGAGGTATTGGCTGTATACGCGTCGAAGGGAAGAGGGATTCCAAGCGCAGTCAAGTTCCTAAGGAAGGTATTGGACTCATGTGAATGTAAGCCACTCATAGTTGTGGATAGAGGAGCGTGGTATAGATGGGCATTGGATAGGCTTGGAATAACCTACATCCACGAGACCTTCGGGAATAGGAACAGGATAAAGAGGTGGTTCAGAGAAATGAAGGAAAGGACCAAGAGGTTCCACAACAACATAAACGCGAAGACACTGAAGAGCCTAGAAGAGTTGATAACTGCAATTGCAGCGATGCACAACATCATCAGGCCAGAGGAGAAGAGGTAATACCAACTTGACAGTACCATGCCCAGATCGGAAACACTCATAGCCTCCTACAGGAGACTAGCTGCAGGCCGAGAATCACCCGACTCGCTTAGGAAACTATTTATCCTGTCTCGATAACCATGAAGCATATTGAAGCATGGTGGAGCGAGGAGCCGTTAGGCGAGTGGTGGGGAAGGCGGCGCCGCTGGATATGGACGACGTAGACACGGACCAGATCATACCTGCCCAGTTCCTGAAGGTCCTCACGAGGAAGGGCCTCGGTAAATACCTGTTCTATAGGTGGAGGTTCGACGAGCAGGGGCGCCCGAAGGAGGGATTCGTCCTAGACCGGCCGGAGTTCAGGGACGCCGTTATCCTGGTGGCGGGCAGGAACTTCGGGATCGGGTCGTCCCGCGAGAACGCCGTCTGGGCCCTGATGGACTTCGGGATCAGGTGCGTCATAGCCTCCTCCTTCGGAGACATCTTCTACGCCAACTCGGTGAAGAATGGTCTCCTCTGCATAAGGCTTGAGGAGGAAGTGCTCCACAACCTGAGGTCTAGAGCGGCCTCAGGCAGCATGGTCCTCGACATAGACGTGGAGAGAGAGTCCATATCCCTCCCAGAGGGGGGCGTCCTGAGATTCTCGCTGGAGCCTGCCGTCAAACAGTGGCTCATCGAGGGCCTCGACGAGATCGAGTATACTCTGAGGATGTATGGAGAGGCGATAAGGAGGTATGAGGAGGGTATGAGGCGCTACCTGAAGCCTCGACGAGACGCCGCCGTCCCGCTAGAATAAGAATGCGGTCCTCGGCGAGCTAAGAGACCCCCAGAAAGCGCCATTAGTGCATGACAAGATAGGCGTAGCTCCTACTCCAGGCCGCTACGTTGACAGAGAACTGGCTCGATTGTCAGAAATATATGTTCACGGGCCCGGAATAAACAAGTACTCAAAAAAGAAAGAAGCCGCTTTCAAGTTTTTCGCCTTCTTAACAACACTGAGATTCGGTCTCTACTAATTCAAGAATAGGGATTTACCGGCAGTGCCGCAATTCTGGATAATCCGCTGGCATAGAGAATAAGGACGGAAATACAGAGCTGGCGCCCACTTATAAGGCATCATACGCGTTTGCAACATATCCAGACCTCGTACCAATGCATGACATCCTGACTAGGAACATAAACTCTGCACTAGTAGGAGCGAAGACACCACACTTCTCCGTCGCAAGAGGTAAACGTAGACCTCATCTCAAAATTATTTAAGCTTCTCTTTCTTGGTTTTCTTTATGAGGCTTCGTGAACTTAGCGATTATGAGTGGGATATCATTAGGCCTTTTCTTACTCCTAGGTTTAGGGTTGGTAGGCCTAGGGCTGATGATAGAATAGTCTTGAATGGTATACTGTATGTTCTTACCACTGGGTGTAGGTGGATGGATATGCCTCTAGAGTATGGCTCGTATAAGACTGCTTGGAGGAGGCTTAAGAGGTGGCAGGATGAGAGGGTATGGTATGAGGCTAGCATCAACATACAAAGCCCAAACAACAATAGCACCAATAACCATACACCTAAGATACGGAATTTTAGAGATGAGTTCGTAAATAAGCAACAAAAAACAGAGGATTTAACAATTAAGCCACAAAGCATAAACTAAGACACATACTAGACATAGAACACGGAAACATGCCAATACAACTAGACCTATGGGGAAACGAGGTAATATTCAGGGGAAAGGGACAGACAACGCTATACGGATACCCGAGGACAGAAGCATGAGCTTTAGGCGAATTCTATGCTAAAAGCTTGTTTATTTAACTTAGGATAGTGTCCAACAATTAAGCTCATTAATAGCCGGCGCCGCTTCACCAAGTCTTGACTATCTGTCGAACGGCCTCGCCCGAGGCCAGCCTCTCCAGCCCCTCGTTTATCTCCTCCAGCTTGATCGTATCCGTTATTATTTCGTCGAGCTTGATCCTGCCTGAGGCGTAGAGCTCTAGGAGCATGGGGATGTCTCTGCGGGGGACGACGGAGCCCATGTAGGCTCCTGTGACGACTCGCTCCTCGCCCACGATGGTCCATGATGGTAGTACCAGCCTGTCCTCGGGTGACGTGACGCCCAGTATCACTGTTACGCCACCCTTCCTTGTCGCGAGGAAGGCCTGCTCCATGACCTTTGTTATCCCCGTGGCCTCGAAGGAGTAGTCGGCGCCACGCCCCTCCGTCAGGCCCCTCACTCTCGAGACGGGGTCCTCCCTCGAGGCGTCAACTAGGTCGGTCGCGCCTAGCGCCTCAGCCCTCCTGAGTTTCTCGGCCCTAAGGTCGACGGCTATGATCCGGGACGCGCCTGCCAGCTTAGCCGCCTGGACTAGGTTTAGACCTAGCCCGCCGCATCCGAAGACCGCGACGCTTGAGCCGGGCCTGACCCGAGCCACGTTTATCACTGCACCGAAGGCCGTGGGTACCGCGCAGCCGAAGAGGGCTAACCTCTCCGGAGAGATGTCTACCTTGACTGGTATTGCGGAGGACTCGGGAACGACTATGTACTGGGAGAAGGCGGAGACTCCGAGGTGGTGGTGGACCTCCCTATCGTCGATCCTGAACCTCGTGCCCCCAGTCACGAGTCTCCCCTCGTTGTTCGCAGCTCTCCCTGGCTCGCATAGGGTTGGGCGGCCCGAGACACAGTAGATGCATGTGCCGCAGCTCTGCGCGAAGGAGAGGACTACCCTGTCGCCCCTCTTGACCGAGGTGACCCCCTCACCCACCTCCACGACCATGCCCGTACACTCGTGGCCCAGGACTATCGGGAGGGGAGGCCTTCTCACACCCTCTATGACCGCGAGGTCTGAGTGGCAGAGGCCCGCGGCATCAACCCTAACAAGCACCTCACCTCTATAGGGGCCGAGCAGCATAAGGTCCATGACCACTACCGGCCTCGAGGAGGTGTATGGCCTCGGGAGACCGGCCTGCATCACAACACCAGCCCTAGTCGATAAGGCCAAGCCGCGAATTCTGACGCCGAGAGAGTGATAAAGATTCCTCTAGAGTGCTTGTGGGCGCTGTGTGGCTGGCCTAGCCTTGCCGCGGCTCGTCGCTCAGCTGCTCCAGAAGATCTAGGAGCTTCTGCCCGTAGGGGCTCAGGGTGTAAAACCTCTCGCCAGCCCCGCCCTGGCTCTCTAGAATGAGGCCGTGGCTCTTCAGCAACTCGATGTTCCTGTCCACAGTCTTCCAGTCAATACCTAGCTCCCTCGCCAGCTGGTAGCGATTCATGGGCCTCTCGAGGCTCCGCAGCATCCTGACCCTCGTGGAGGCGCCCCTCATCCTGACCATGAGCCTGAAGATGGAGTAGTCAAACATGCTCTTGGACCAGAGGTGCCTCACAACTCCCTTATATGCGAGGGTCGCCGCTACCGCTGCCCAGGAGGCCAAGGAGATCCACGAAGCAGCCGTCTCCGCCTGGAAAGCAAGGGCCCCTTCCGCCTCCCCCGCCCGCTCGGTGAGGCCCCGCATAGCCTCCGCCCCCATGGGCCTAGTTAGTGCGAGATAACCCCAAACAGAGCTCGAGCAGACCGCAAGCCCTAGGAAAACATATAGAGCCAGGCTGGAGAGGCGCATCCCAAGCCTACCCTCCTCGCCACATATTTTAGTTTTTGACAGATACTGTGGAGAGTGGCGGTTGCGAAACCGCTCTGCTCAGGTATATATGTTTGGGGCCTACCCGTTGGGTAGATGAGTTTATCCCCCCTCTCGGCGCTTCGTGCCTGGTACTTCCTCATCTTCCTCTCAGTCGCGATCTCAATGCCTTTCTTTCCGATCCTTCTCGAGAGTAGGGGCCTCAGTCCGAGCCAGGTCGGCCTCGTCTTCAGCGTCTCAAGCATTGTGTCCGGACTCTACGGCTACTATATGGGCCGCGTCTCGGACGCGTTGGGTAGGCTGAGGGTGCTGCAGCCAAACCTTCTCGCCGGCGGAGTAATGGTCATGCTTATCCCGTGGTCCACCGACCCCCTACTCCTTGCGTCGATATACACCGTCTTCATGGCTTGTTTCTCGGCCTCAATCACCTTAGCGACCGCCTACACCATAGACTCGCTGGACAGAGCGGGAGCCTCCCGAGGGGAGGGGTTCGGGCAGATAAGGATAGGCGGGAGCATAGGCTGGATCCCAGGCTCCCTTTCTGGAGGAGCCATAGCGAGCGCTATGGGGCTCGAAGGCGTCTTCATAATGACCGGAATAATAACACTCTCATCCGCAATCATTCTCTTACCGCTCCGCGAGTTCCATGGCGAGAGGGAGTCGAGGGGGAGCGGGGTTAGGGCGCGGATCCTATTGAGGGGGCCGTCTGGGCTGCTCCTCCTAATGCTAACCCTGGCGTTCACGGCCAACTCCGCGCTCGTAAGCTTCCTCCCCCTCCACATGGCGAACAGCCTCGGAGCCTCTCCCATCGAGATCTCTCTCGCCTTCGCACTAATGGGTCTGGCGGAGATACCGGCCATGATCTACTTCGGGAGGCTCTCCGACAGGGTTGGTAGGAGGCCCGTACTCGCGATATGCCTCCTCGCGTTTCCGCTGAGGCTTGGGCTGACAGGCGCCCTAAACGACAGCTTGGCGGTCGCCCTTACCCAGTCCCTCAACGCCTTGACGTTTGGAGGCCTCTACGTCGTCTCTATCGCCTATGCCTCAGACCTCATGCCCGAGGCTGTGCGCGGAGCCTTCATGGGGCTCTACGGATTCACTTTCAGCCTCGGTGGGGTCATCGGCGGATACCTCTGGGGCTCCCTAGCTGAGATAGCGGGATACGCGGACATGTTCCTATACTCAGCCCTCTTCTCTATACTCCCCCTAGGGCTGATGTTTGCGGCCTCTAGGGCAAGGGCTAGGGAGGTTTCCCCTTCTCTCGAAGCACGCTAAGCAGCAGGGCGACCCCCGCGACTAGGAGGACCAGCCCGATTATCGGGGTAACTAGGCCCAACAACGCTATTATCTGCTGCACAGGCGTGATGGATGAGACGAAGTTAAGCCCAACGAAGATCATGATGAGCGCGGTGACAGCTAACACCGCCCTCTCCACGCTCACCCTAGTTGTCTGGCCCTCCTCCTCGCTCGGGAGGAGGATAGCCGCGGCCACGTAGCTGGCCAAGGCAACATACGGGTTCAGGACTAGGACTACGGCGAAAATCAGCCTGATAATGTTCGGATCAACCCCCAAGTACTCTCCCACACCACCTAAGACCCCGGCCACAATCTTGTGGCGAGAAGATCTGTAGAGTCTCTTGGGCTGTACAGCCTCGCCCGCTGCCCCCAAAGCCGAAGATAAAGTCGGCCTGGAGCATATTATTATATCTCCCTCCCCCATCCTCCCCGTCCGCCAGCTCTAGGGGCCCTCTGCAGCCACACTTATGAGGGCGGGGGATACTGTTTTTAGCGCGGGGTCCGCTTGAAGAGTGGCGCATGTACACCACGGACTTGGACCTGACGCTCCTCTCGGTCGGGCCCACCTACGCGGACGGAGAGCTCACTCTCGGACCTGACGAGGTTCTGGCGCTAGAAGGGGTTGGGACCTTTCAGGGTGTGGGCGTGAAGGAGAGGTTGTCGCATCTCCGCTCTCGCGGGAAGGACGTCAGAAAGCTCGCCGGGAGGGTCCACTGGGAGTCGACCCGTAGGGGCCACGCATCGCTCACAACCTCCGCCGTTCTCTTCTGGGAGATAACCAACTGTAGCCGACTATCCTCGATGCTCCTCGTCGCCCCAAACTTCGGGAGCTATCTACAGGAGAGCCAGAGGAGGGCCCAGCTGTCTAGGGAGCGAATATTGACCCCGGCGGAGCTTAGGGGGAAGCGTCTAGAGAGCCCGTACGAGCGGGTGATGGACAGGTGCTACAGGGTCTACTCACAGCTCATACAGGGCGGCGTCGACCTCGAGGACGCGAGGTACGTCCTGCCCCTCTCATCAGCCACCTCCCTCTATGCAACTCTGCCGTTAGAATCCCATGTCTACCTGATAATGAAGAGTAGGCGTGGGATCGGGCTTGTCACCGAAGAGATCAGACTGATCGCGAGCAAAATCACCGAGCTGGCTGCCAATAGTATGCCGCTCCTCCTCGAAGCGAGGCTAAAGTTCAGCTCTAGGTGGTGCTATTACGCACCCACGGACCCGCTGAGGCCCCCAGATGGCCTGGTCCAGCGCCTCTGCGGCGATGGACCGGCGGCTGAGGCCGAACTTCTAAGGCTCGATCACGTTGAGGGAGTGGAGGATCTGCTCAGGAACGATGTCGCGGCGGAGCAGATGTCTGGTCTCGTGAGGGCGGTGACGGTGGAGTCTCTCTCGCTAGCGGCCTATCACCAGGCAATCCGACACAGGACGATCCCTACCACTGTTGAGTCCATCGTGGAGGCGGCGGAGATGTGGGTGAGAAGCCCCGAGCGGAGAACCGTGGCTCCCCCCCAGATCAAGTCCTCTGAAACCAAGTACAAACATTTCATGGACGCGTGTAGCGAGCTCTGCGAGCTCTACCAGACCCTAGTGGGCGACGGCGAGGGCGTCGCAGCCCTTTATGCCCTACCCAACGCGATGAGGGTCAGGGTCATCAGGGTCTATAATCTCTTCAACCTACTCAGCCCCATGGGCTTCGTAGCGACGAGGACCTGTAGCGCGGCCCAGTGGGAGGAGAGGGCTTTGGCCTACAAGGTTTGGAGGGAGGTCGAGAGGGCTGCTCCGTGGCTTAGGGGACTCATGGGCGAGAAGTGTATGCATCTCGGGTACTGCCCCGAGAGGGAGTGGTGCCCCATCATACTCAAGTACCACGCCTACTCTGACGAGGCTCATCACCGCTTCAACGAACCTGGAGGAGCTTAGGCTACTCGGGCGCGTCGAGGATTATTGAGGCGTAGCCGACCACCGCCGACTTGTCTCCACTGGTGTCTCCGCTTGTAGCGTATTTTAGGAGCTTCGTGGACCTGTACCCCTTGAGCTTTGCATAATGCATCGCGGCCGCTATAGCTCCGTAGCCGCAGAGCGTCGCCCCCCTGTCCCTCATCTCTGAGTAGAAACCCTCGATATCGAGGGCCAAGATCCTCTCTATGACCGGCCTGTCACGCCTCACAGTCTCGTCATGCGGCTCGTAGTGTGTGAAGTCTGAGCTAGCTATCACCAAGACTTTGCTGGGGTCGCTGATCGCCTTGTCCAAGGCCTCTCCGACGTGAAGCGCGGCGTCGATCGACTGGTTAAGCATACATATCGGGACGAAGGAGAACTCGCCATAGATGTATTGTAGGAATGGTAGCTGAACCTCTATCGAGTGCTCGTAGGCGTGGCTATACTCGTCCATCGAGATGAGGTCGCTGACCTCTATGAGTCGCTTGGCTAAGCCCAGATCTATCCTCGCCTCCCCGAGAGGAGTTACCCACGTTCCCTCAGGATACACCGAGACCTCCGTCCCCTCCCCGTGATGATTCGGCCCAATTATCACCACCGTCTCCGGACGCGAACGCCTAGAGGCTTCGAGGAAGCCGTGGGCCGCCACAGGCCCAGAGTAGATGTAGCCAGCGTGTGGTGAGACGATGATGGGGGGTCTCCTAGCTCCGCCCCAAGCTGGCAGGGCTCCGGGACCGTGCGGAGACCTGAAGCACGCCTCTATCTGTCTCCTAAGCCTCTCTGGGTTGGACTCGTAGAAGTATCCCGAGACCGCTGGGTAACGTTTACTCACGCTGCCCCTCACCCCTCCTCCTATGCTCCCTAGGCGCCGTCAGGACCAGATATCCCAGGACGCCTAGCACGCCGAAGAAGGCGGTAGCGATGGCGTAGTTCGTTACCAGCACCGCGAGCCAGGGGTCGAGGCCAGGTATGTACCCAAAGATCCAGAGTGTATAGAGGATGAACCCGGTGGGCGAGAACATCATCATCAGCAGACCGAGCAGCCTAGATACCCTAGCCACACAAGGCCATCCCCAAGCCCCGCATAAAAACTTGGTCCTAAGCCTCCTAAGATAATAGACCTCCACTCCCCTCCATAGAGTTCTACAGCAACGTCAGTATGCTGGGGTGGTAGTGTAGCCATGAATAGCCTGTCTCCGGGCCCAGCAGGGATCTCGCCGAGGCTGTCTACATGCCTGAAAGTCGTTCCGTCAGCATTGTATGTTATCCTGTACCTCTCGCTATTCTTCTTAGTCCTGTGGACATCTGCATAGAACTTCAATATCCCTACACCTCCTTATTCTGTGTCTTTATCTCGTATGGCCTCGCCACCAAGTGGAACCTCTCCACCATCCTCCTATTCCCCATCACCCGTTTCGGATAAGACCCTCCACCGGCCCCACACATAAAGAGTAGTGGCCCCAACACACGGCAACGTACCAATACAGTTGGACTTATGGGGAAACGAAGTCACATTCAGGGAAAAGGACAAACAACACTATACGGTGCCCAAAGCCCGAAACACGGAACTAAATCTCACAAAAAACTATGCCCTGGCCCGCGTCAATCTATGGCGCTACTCTCGTGGGGGTCCGCGGGAAGAGGGAGGCCATCCTGACGTGAGGCAGGTTAAGGATCCACTTGAGGACCCTCTCGACGCCCAGCCCGAAGCCTGCGTGGGGGACAGAGCCGAACCTCCGCAGATCTAGGTACCAGGAGTAGTCCTCGGGCCTCAGCCCCTCCTCGACGATCCTGTTGTATAGCTCCTCGTAGTTCTCGATCCTCACGCCCGACCCGACTATCTCTCCGTGGCCATGCGGCGCGAGGAGGTCCGCGCTCAGAGTAACCTCCCGGTTGGTTGGGTCTGGCTTGTGGTAGAAGGGCTTGATCTTGCTTGGGAAGTGGGTTAGGAAGACCGGCGTCTCGAACTCGCTAGAGATTATCCGCTCCTCATCGGCCCCTATGTCCATGCCCCAGTAGGCCTCGACGCCGTGCCTCGAGAGTATGTCAAGCGCCTCCGCGTAGGTGATCCTGGGGAACCTCCCCTCAACCTCCTCCGTCCTTATCCCCTTACCGATGATCCTCAGCTCCCTCTCGGAGAGCTCCGCAGTCCTAGTGACGACCCGCCTCACCAGCCTCTCCACAAGGTCTAGCAGGTCCTCGAAGCCTGCAAACGCCACCTCTGCCTCGACATGCCAGAACTCGGTCAGGTGCCTAGTGGTCCTGCTCTTCTCTGCCCTGAAGCTCGGCTGGACGCTGTATACCCTCTCGAGGGCGAAGATCGCGGCCTCTTGGTAGAACTGGACGCTCTGGGTCAAGTAGACGGGCTTCCCGAAGTAATCCACCTTAAAGAGCGTCGCCCCGCCCTCGACAGCTGCCGTGACCAGGGTGGGGCAGTCTACCTCGACAAACCCCTCGGCCCTGAAGAACTCGTGTATTGCCCAAAGCATGTTTGATCTAACCCTCATCAGGGCCGAGACTCTCGGACTCCTGAGGTAGAGGTGTCTATAGTCGTAGAGTACTCGCGGGGAGACTCCCTTCCTGATGGGGAAGTCCTCCATCGCCCTGCCCAGAACCTCGAAGGATTTGCAGCTCACTTCGACGCCGCCTGGAGCCCTAGGGTCCCGACGGACCACGCCCCTGACGAGGACCGCGGCCTCCCTCCCAACTTCGCTGGCGGCCGCGAAGCTCTGATCCTCCGCCACCCCCGACTTGACGGTTACTTGGACGACTCCTGTGGCGTCCCGGAGATCCACGAAGACTAGCTTACCGTGGCTCCGCCTCCTCCAGACCCAGCCCCGCAGCTCGACCTCCTCGCCCTCCTCCGCCTCGGACAGCTCCCTAACGCTTCTCCTCAAGCTCTCCCAAGCCCTATCGTCCCCCACCATTTTTATCCTTCTCCTCCGCCAGCGCGTCGGCGTCTCGGGTATTTATGATGGAGGATGGGGAGACGGCTTCATGTGGATGCGTCCCAGCCGCCTACACCTGATAGCGATGGTACTCCTTACTCCATAGGTATACATGAGAAAAGGGAGAGAAGGGGGGAGGGGCTCGGCTAGACCACCCGTGCAGCATCTGGGAAACCCTATAGGAGGCCGGACGTTAAATGATACATCACAGCACCCGACAGTTGGGTGAGCGTTAAATCCTCAATCATACCGGCCTCCGGG
>Ga0209670_100800_pt1 | contig 16727 bp, 20 predicted proteins | sample PerSpoBPS_BMetaG_FD_184741 | JGI IMG/M metagenome (GOLD analysis project Ga0209670, IMG submission 184741) | Thermal spring microbial communities from Yellowstone National Park, Wyoming, USA - Perpetual Spouter B (PS_B) MetaG (SPAdes) (version 3) | ecosystem: Environmental > Aquatic > Thermal...
CCCAGTCAGGGGTAAAGTGATCCTCAATAGCCCTCTTACCCCTCCCCACAACGAAGCAGAACTCCCTGAAGCCGGCGTCGTAGAAGGATTCGAAGATGATCTGGAGGAGAGGCTTAACAACAACCTCCCCCACCATATATAGCGAACACGGGGAACATCTCCTTCGGAATCTCCTTCGAAGCAGGCAAAAGCCTAGTACCAAGACCAGCAGCCGTGATAACAACCTTTAACTACGGGTTCCCAAAAATAGTATTATAAATTCGTAGTTATAAGGTAGAATGAACCTTAATATAGTTGGCATACCGGGTTATAGTTAGCATCACCTATATAGCGAAAAGCCATAGCAAATGTCGTCAATGTATCTATTATTAGAAAGCTGGAGAAGGGTTAGGGGTTCCTGTTGTTTATAACGATTCTTATGATGTTCCTTGCTATTGTTGTGAGATTTCTAGTCTTAGTATTCCTAGGGTGTGTCCTGCTATTAGTGAGGATGCTGCTCCCAGGATTCCTAGTGCTATGTCTATGGGTCCTGGTGTTCTTAGTAGTGTTGCTAGGGTTCCAGGATCGATGTTTAGAGCGTTATGGTTTTTAGTGCGTGTCCCTGGTCTACTCCTTTAGGAAGGGTAGGCGGTGGGAGCTTGAAACTATCGAAGTTGAGATTTGATGAACGGCTCTCTACGGAGATGCGGTGATTTTTATCTGGATTTATTGATTATTGTAATTATTCTTTGTTTTCTATATGCTGCTATCAGTGATAGTGCTATTGTGTATATTGATAGAGATGCTATTATTGGGTTGAGTCTTATTCCATATGGTGTGTAGTTGAGTATTAGCCCTATTAGGGGGACTATTGCTAGGGATAGCCCTATTGATAGTGCTACTCTCTCTAGGGGTTTCAGATCTTTTTCATATGGATAGAGTGCCTCGACTAAGACATAGCCTGGGATGTATAGCGTGAATATGCTTCCTAGCACATATCTAAGCGGTGATGCGATGGAATAGATATTTCCTATATATATTGTGATTATTGTTAGGGCTAGGATTGCATAGACGCACCAGAGCCAGAGGCTGTAATCGATTCTCAGTAAGTATTTTATGAAATTGCTTGGAGGTGCGGGGTCTACAAGCTCTATTGAGCCTTTCCTCGTATCTTCATATACCTCTCTGATAGCTTTATATAGATCTCTTCCCGACATTTTTTCTCTAACTATCTTTTCTAATGTATATGTATCTAGATCTTTATCCCTATCTTTTCTAGAAATCCCGCGATCCCTACGATTACCTCGTGAGGGATACATATAGATGCACCCACCTCCCTGTGTATATCCAGTTACCGCTATCTATATCGTATATCCATAGCTCGAATATTAGTGCAACCCTGCTACTGGATACGTTGCCCACGATCCTGACCGGGATCTCTACCTTCATTGTTAGGTTCTCGTTATTATTTAGCAGGCCTCTCCAGCTATCTATCACAGGCTCTGGCGATGGGGAGGTGTTCGTTGGCAGGGTGTTGTTGCTACCCACCTTATAAATAATTTTATAGTATATAGGTCTGTCCATGTGGTTATAAACATATAGGCATAGAGTTAAATTGGATCCTATATTTACCTGGGCTGGATAGCTACCTATTTTACATTCCTCGTTCAAAAGCCCTATAGCCGTGAATCTCTCTCCCGAGGAGACGCCAATAATTGAGATGACACCGAGAACCGATCCTATTATCACTATCGCCATTATAACTGCGAAGACCTCATCATCCAAGATCATCTGGATCTCCTCCTCACAACCCAGCCCCTCCTAGTGTGAAACCATATGTAGAGGTAGATCCTTGGGAGGAGATAGTATATTATTGCTGGGAGCACTCCTATGAATGCTGCAGCTGAGTACCTAATTACAATATTAATTATGTAGAGCCTTTCAGCCTCGTCCTTGAGAGATATGATCTCGCTGTGAATCTCTCTGATCCTAATAATATACGTAGCATTGCCAGGATCCCTATCCATATCCCAGATAATATCATTAATCCTTCTACTAAGATTACCTATATCGAACCCCCTGCTATAGAGATACTCCAGATCCTTAAGCACGGAAGAAATCTCATCATCGATCATATCCCCGCTAACAAGTAAGAAAATTATCCGATCCCCCGAAATAAGGATCGCAGCTATCATAAAGGCAGATAATATCCTGCTAATATGTAGCACACAATCAACCTCCAATAAAACCGCTATCTACCTTGAGAAATACCCTGCACCCGATCCTCTTTAAGCTCCTAATAGCCAGCATAGAGGTTCTGCTCACAACATACATTGTCTCGAGATCGTCTGCATCGATCCAAGGCTCGCTCGGCGCTATAACAACACACCCTAGCTCTCTTATCTGCATAGATGAGAGAGCATCTATGAGATCTGAGGAGCCATTTACAAGATCTGAGATCGCCACAATATCCCTGGAAAAGCCTTGAGGATATCGGTTGGTATCGATGCCAGATCTAGAGCCCCTATCCTCCCCAACCCCTAGGATCCTTAGTATCCTCTGAAACTCTATGGGCTCAACATACTCATATAGATCCTCTGGATTCTTTATAAGAACTATCCCCTCTATGACATCTTTTAGCACCGATCTCAACATAGAAGGGGGATCTGTGTATGTATATACCCTCCCCTCTGCTATATTATATACATACACTGGGGATATCCCCCTCTGATAAGTTAGATAAGCTGTAGAGAGTAGTGAGGAAGCAACACAGTCACATGTATAGGGTCCCAGACACCTTGGATCCCAAGCTATGTAGAGACCCTCCTCAGAAGACTCTCTGAGATCCTTTATCATTAGAATCAGCCTTCTAGCGGTTGCTTTCCAATCAACCCTTCTAAGAGTATCCCCAGGGCTATATTCTCTTGTATAGTAATATTCGCCGGAATCTGTCCTAAAGATCGGGATCTTTAGGAGAGGTGGGCTCGTGCTTGGGTTCTGAGGAGCTGAGCTCACAGCCCCGCTGATCCCGAGTAGTCTCAATATTCTGTATATCCAGTAGAGATACTCAGGGTAGACCTTTATAGATTTTCCTATATCGATATACCTACCTAATATGTAGATCTTCATGATGCTGGGCATGTCGATCCTAACCTTGCTAAGGATATATATACCAAAGTGTTTGAACTTAGCCTCTGCAGTGATCCTAGAGGATCCTTTGCCGGTACTCTCCACATCGTTTACAGAGATCCATGACGGATGATCCCTAAGCTCTATATTCGAGGAACACCCCTTAGAGAATATTGTTATCTTAACCCTCTCCCAAACCCACACACTGTCCTTCTCTAGATGTGTCTCCACCCTACACTTTCTATATAGATATAATGATAGAACGAGATCTGTCAACATAGCCACTGCTAATGATGCGGAGATTAATCCTAGTATTATGTCTTGGAATATGAGAGAAAAGATCGCAGTATTTATGAAAGATATTGCGAGGCCGAGGCCAAGCTCGCTCAAACCTATTCTGGTTCTCATATTTTTGGAACCTCGACCCTTGTCAAGAGATCCTTTATGAATTTAGCCTTATCAACCTCCTTCATGGGATCCCTGAAATATATTCTATGATATAGTACGTATGGAGCGATCTCCTTCACATGATCTGGAACCACGTAGTTCAGCCTCTCTAGCAGGGCTATTGCTCTCGAGCCCTTGAGAAGCCATATAGATGCCCTGGTACTTGGAGGAATTGATAGATCCTCGGATCTTCTTAGAGCGTCTATGAGATCGACGATATATTTTCTAATTCTATCATCTACATATATATCCCTAACCCTCCTCTGGAGAACCAGGAGATCTTTTGTAGATATGATAGGCGAAGATGCCTGGCTCCTTAGCACATCGTCTATATTATCAATCCTCTTCAGGATCTCCATTTCGTGCTGCTTATCAACTATCTTCGTTATATATGAATACGCGAATCTATCGGTTAGTGTTGGTGTGAGTGGATAGACACCCTCTCCAGCAAGATCCCCTAAATTGATCTGTGTAGCGATCACTAGAAAGGGTTTTGGAAGATCGAAGGTCCTTCCCTCCAGAGACACCCTACCCTCCCCCATAGCCTCGAGCAAAGCACTCTGAGTTCTTGGCGGAGCCCTACTAATCTCATCCACGAGGAGTATGTTGGAGAATATAGGGCCCTCCCTCAGGATCCACTCACCCTTCTGGAGATTATAGTAGTAGGATCCAAGTATATCTGTTGGGAGTATATCCGGGGTCATCTGAACACGCCTGAAGATCCCTCCAATGGATAGTGCTAAGAGCCTGGCTGTGAGGGTTTTTCCAGTGCCTGGGGGACCCTCTATCAGTATATGACCTTCTGTTAATATAGCTACCAGGAGGAGCTTTATCAGATCATCCATGCCCACGATATATTTCCTTATGAAACCAGCTACCTCTTCCAGTGAATCCACTTTCTTCTCAATATCCTCCATCACCTACACCTTCTTCCAAGAAGCTTTCTAAGGAGCTCTTTATCCCAGTCTGGATGCTTCTCCACCAACTCCTGAATCACCCTATCCCCAGCATCTCTGCAGCCCTGATTATTAGCACCCCTATATTTTTTATGTATTATTAGTATATATGTGAGAATAATACCTATGGAGAGGAGGGCATATCTATATATGGAATCTGCTAGTAGAGATAGCATGGATACGACGCTACTTCTAAGGGCTGTATAGCTTGATATTTGCCACTTATCGATAACGATATAGGGTTTATGTGGAGAGGTAAGCTTTTCAATGAATGTCTTGCTCTCACCTAGATCGAACATTGAGTTTATAAAAACACTTGGGTCGGAAAGCACATAGAGTATTCCCCCACCAATGTATAGTCTGTAGAAGATGCATAAAGGGCCTTCCAACCTCTTAACGTTACCGGGTTCCTCTGAGAGTAGCTCTAAATAGCTGAAAGCCGATGATCTACCCAGGCATTCTCCATCCGCGTTCCTGGATATATTGATCGCTGTTCCATAGTTCATATATAATCTATATCTCTCACCATCAAACTGGATCTCGACCCTGGGGAGATATGAATTTCTATACATAAATATAGGATCTCTTAGAACGCCTCTATAAAAGGATATCCCAGTACCAAGTCTGTCTAGAATATCCCGCCCAGATCCATAGTCATCCGCTAGAAAAATAACCCCTCCTCTAGCTAAGTAGCTCCTAATAGTCTCTATCTCCTCTGAGGTGAAACCCTTGTCTGGGCCTATAATGAAAACCAAAGATCTGGGGCCAATGCTATTTAGACCCTGCACAACTATCTCGGTCACGCTATATTTTAACACGAAGCTCTGAAGCCCATTATAGAGGGGATTATCCGGCGAGAAGTCGTCTGTAGATGGTATAGCGAGGATTCCTAGAATAATAATTATGATCGATAGTGCGATACCCATCAAAATGTATCTAGCTACCATGCTGCTCACCAATATATCTCCTTAACTGCTTCACTAGGTTCTCCACGCTACTCCTGATAATGCTAAGAAGATCTCTATATAGGGGGCCTCCATATAGATATGCCTCTATCTTTGTGAATAGCTCCTTTATATATGGAAACAATAGCCCAGGAATCCTAGCCCTGATCATGTCTAGATATTCCCTATATGTGAGGTTCCCAGCGAATTGGATGCCACTTAGGCTCTCTAAAAACCTTATGAGCTCTCCAAACAATGGTATCTCATATGTACCTATAGAGCCTCTTCCCAAGCTCTTTGTCCTAGCCTCTACATTTAGCATATCCATATGGGCCTTGCGAACCTCCCTCATCCTCTGATAGCCCGATAGGGATAAAACAGCTATCAGAGATATTATAGCCCCGACTACCATGGTGTTGTAAACAGGGATCCTTATAAGTGTGTGGGTAACTCTATAGCCAGGATCGCTGGGGATCGCTGTTATACTCAAATCCACATATGATCTCCAATATATATGTGGAACCAACAATGCATATGAATCTTCAGCAACCCTATTGATCTCAACCTCTGGTGGTAGAGTTATCAATAGTGTTGCGTTCTGATCAGGCTTTATCCTTAATATAGAGCCCACCCCTGTAAAGACATAGTCAGGCTTCTCAATGGATATATTAATCCCCATTCTATATACCTGGATCCCCAGGATTATCTCTCTAGGAGCGATCATGCCTCTCGGATATGAGTAGATAGTTAGATTATATATTCCTTCTGTAGCGTTTTCTGGGATCTTTATTACTAGGTCGCCTCGCTTATAGAGGTTATATGCTGTAACATTTATGAGACTAGATCTGAGCCCTACCACAAGATCCATGTCACTCTCTAAAGAGATTCTCACATAACCCCCTGGAACCGTTTTGGTGGTATTTGCTGTAGCCTTTAATACTGGCTTTATATAGAATATGTTGATCGTGATGTTCTCGGATCTACCATATCTATATATATTTGCGTCGCTCCCATTAGGGAGGTACTCAGCATATACATAGATATAGTTCACATAGGTCTGAATAGTTTTTACAAGCTCGAACGATCCATATCTATCTGTGTTTGTAGCTATAGTATCGTTTCCCACGTGGATCAAGATCCTCCTGCCTGGAAGAGGCCTTCCATATTCATCCTGCAGAGATCCTTCTACACGTATAGCATCTCCAGCAGTTATATTCCTTGGGTAAACGTTTATCGATATAGATATGCTGAGCAGTCCTTCCTCAAGCTGTTCCTCTAATTGCTTTGCTAAGTTACTATACCTAGACTCTATATTAGCTATAGTTGTATTTAGATTCCTATATATCTCCTCAATGCCTCTACTTACCTGTGGAATACTCCGAGTCAATATCCGGGCTAGTTCTCCCAGCTGGTCTAGGAAGATCTTGAGATCGGCAATGTTACTCCTAGCAGATGTTAGTGAGGCATTAGCCCTCGCTATCGATCCTTCTTTCAAGGATTTCTCAGCATCGTTAAGCAATGCCGAGGTCTCGTTTATTTTCACCATGAATCTTGATATTGTCTCTGTTATCCTATTATATAGATCCCTTATGCTCTGCGGTATATACACTTCCCTTGATTGATTCAATATTCTTATAGCTGATTGTATGTCCCCTCTAACATTATATTCTGATGCTTGGTTCAGCATAGAGATCACCTGGTCTATGTTGATCTCTTCCTTAGCTGTTAAAGGATCGATATGCCTTGGAATGCTGAGAATACTGAGCACAGCTATACTTGGTATTGTGAGGAGCAATGGTAGAATGATAAGCACCCAACGCATTTTTGTGCTCATTTAATCAGCACCTCATAGATCCTTATCGAGACTATTGCGAAGAACACTATTATGAGGCCCACAGCCAGGACATCCATGATAACCCTCCTAGGTCTGAAAACAGCTTTTACAATAATGTATTCAAGGGTGTACATCGATATATATAGATCGAATCTCTTTTCCGAGAGAGACCAGAGAGCGTATGTTGTGATGGCAATGAACATAGCTAAAACAGTGTTAGCCAGATGATCCCTGCTTATCAATTCCAACCCTCATACTAATAACTATGTAATCTTTAGAGCTCTCCACATACTCAATACTAGCACTGCCCATGTAGAGAGCCATTATAGAGCCAACTATCAGGCCGTAGATGCCTCCTAAAGATCTCTCAAGCTTATATGGCGATGATAGTACGGGGCCCCTGATCCTGATAACACTTTTAGAATCTATGTAGCATTCAACGCCATCAGCTATATCCATATGCTCCACAATAATACGATCAATAGCTGAGCAAGGATCAGTGATACCCTCCACAGCGGTTCTATCTATGGGGGAGAATATCTTAATTATCGGCATGCCCCCAGAGATCGTTATAAAGCCTGTGGATAGCTCCTCAGAAGGATTCTCTATCTCCCCCCTTGATAAATATATATACACCTTATCCCCATAAGCCTTAAAAAGATTATGAGAAGAAACCCTCATAGAATCCATTATAGAGACTATATTAATAAACAAGCTATTCATCATAACAGCTAGCTCCCTAGATCTCCTAGAAACATGGGAAGGGGTTAACATTATCGATAAACCTACTATCATAACACCAATCCACAGAGCTACTAGGGGGCTGAGACCAAATACCATGTATGAATACATCCCTAAAATCAAACCCATAAAGGTTAAAGCTATACCGAAGCCCCTATAACTATCTACATACATAATAAACACCAATAAAATGCCGATTCATTCGTCTGATTAAGAGTAGGCTGATTGTGTATTGGATGAAGGATTTATGAGGTTCATGACCTAGATCAAGGATAATAGATCTGGCAATACTGGTTGCGAGACTATTCATAAGCATCAATACTATATTAATAAAATCTAATATAAATATTTACCTCTCCACAATATTTATCTCAAATGCTCAGCTAAATACACAATTAGTAGCTTGATAGATACACATGAGATTTGCTAACTTTATGTCGTCATTAACATTTCTTTCAGGGGCTAGGTCTTATATGATCAGCTCAGCATGGATCCCTGGTACTTGGAGTCTATGGTATATTTTATCCCAGGTATTTAGTTTGGATCTATCTGATCCTTGTTATTCTTTCCCAAGGATCTCCTTTTAGTGGAGTTAAACCTATCAATATTGTCAGTCCATAAGCTATTGTGATAATGAATATAGCGAGTCTTGCATATCTGGATATCTTCTCTGAATCTTCAAGAGCCGGCTTTATCATTATCTCTAGCGGTGTGTTGAGGTAAACTCTATATATAAGTGATAAATCTGACTGTGTAGCTATTGCTGCTACAGAGCTTACAAGGGCTATTGAGACTAGTTCTCTCGGTAATCCCCTATAGATAGAGTAGATTGTCATAAGAGCTATTGGCGGTACATATATTGAGCTCCAGGCATATAATGTATACCCTAGATAGATGTTCTCAAGAGGGTTACCTATTCTGACTATATTGATTAGTTTGTTTATTCCGTACATTATTGTATTTATTATTGGGTTTGCTATGCTTCCTCCTGATAGATTTCTAGTTAATGCCTCTCCTACTCCTACAATAGTGATTACCATGATTAACCCCATAATGGCTCCTTTCCAGTTTCTGGCAATGATATGGAACAATATCCATGAACAAGCATACATAGCGAATGTCCACGGATGCATCATGGCTATTAAGATTAGAAGTATTAAGGAGTATATGCCAGGCCTGCTGATCATTAGTAACAATGCAAAAGGCAGTGCAAGGCTGTTTGCCTGAAATCCACCTGCTATGAAGCCATACGTGGCGTGCCCAGATGCTGTGAAGAGAGCTATCCATCCGGAGTATTTTGGTCCATAGAGCTTTTTAGAGACTATGTATGAGGTTATAACTAGAAGATCTATAGCTATTATTGGGTGAACTATGTCCAATAGAATTACGGGTTCTCTTATAGCCATATTTAGATAATAGATCATTAGCAAGTATAAGGGCCTTTCCGGATAATTCTTCTCCAAAGCATTGTGCAGTCCATGGGAACCGGCTTCTTGTAAAAATTTAGTGTAAAAATAGGTGTCAACACTAACGGGGTATAGCCCAGGGTTTACACTTGGTAAGTGGGTTAGCACTATAAAGATCGGCGGAATCATGAGTGAAGCTATTAGTAGTATAGGGGCTCCTCTATCCGATATATACTCCATATTTCTTGCTATATTTATATATCTAGTAAAAAGAGATAATATACCCATTGGTATGAGAGTTATTATAGCAACCGCTCCTGGAAAAGACCATGTGATCCTTAATGGCTCTATATACTGTCTTAGATAACTTAAATCAGATTTATAGATGAAGTAATACATAGAAGATGCAATAGATACTAGTGACAATGGTAATAACCCCATGATGGTAGCTATTAGAGCATCTCTCAACCTAACTCTGGAGAGCGCTGCTGAGCATATAATCTGTAGAGGAATTAACAATAAATATCTAGAGTCACCAAAAATCTCTAGCAAGGCATATGAAACAGGTAGAACCATGGTTGTGGATAGAGCCTTCATAGATCTCGATGAAATTGCAAACAAAACATTAAATATAATGAGCACTAAATAATCAACTAGATATGATCCAAGTAATGGCGATCCGGGTATCAAAAATCTAGTAACTCTCTCAACAGTTACAGGCGTATATAGCCATGAAGAAGGTAAATAATAAAATAGATAGATCATTAAGACACCGAGAAATACAACCCTAGCAAATCTCAACCTCATAAAAGCAACTACCACGCATTAAATACTACTAACATTATTAGCATTAATGTAGACATATATATCCAGCGGTACATCTTTCTCGGACATAAACTATAGTAGTTCTTATATAGATAAAACAACATCGACCCCAATGTTTTTTGCTTAACGATATCTAGTAATTATTTTTATAGATCCCTTAGGAGGATCGGCTAAGGCGCAAGCTCATCAGCATCACCTATATCAAATGGTCTCTGGTTATGTCTTAACTTCATAGCTTTCTATCAGCTAGCGTAATATAGTCCTAGGTATTCAATCTTATGCCTCAAGGCATGGAAATTAAGCATTATATATTAAATAGAATCTAGATTTTCTTAAAAATGTTCTTATTAATTAATGTCATTTAGAGGGCTAGGAAAATCTTAGAGAAAATATATTATTATATTCATGGGACCCTTATAGTGAAAAGATTATGGGCAACTATTAAAAATCAAGTATTTCTTCATTCTCTTTTTCTCTGGATCACGTATAGACCTATTAATATGGCTGCTGCAGCTACCCCTCCAACGATTATTAATGTTGAGTAGTCCCCACCTTTCGATATCTCCGGAACTTCTAATCCACCACCGACAACGTATAGAGCCTTTACTTCTCTGATATTTAGTAATCCTAGGATTGTCAGTACTGCTAATAGTAATCCCCCTACTATGGTTGCGTATCCTATTGCCTTTCTCATATTTTTACCCATGTCTTCTTATTGATTACTGCGCTATTTAAAGGCGATGAATACAAATGTGTCATATTTAGTACACATGTACATAGATTTGTATCTAAATCTTATAAGATGACTTCTATACAAACTATTGATACCCATGAGTAGCCTCGCATCCAGTATTGCCAGATCTATTATCCTTGATCTAAGTACTGATTCTCTTAAGCCCTTTATAGAATATCTATCAAAACTATTCCCTATAATGAAAATTAATCTAGATCTAATTAATAGGATCTTTAGAAAAGCCCTTAGACTAGGTGCATGGTCTATGTTAAAAGCATCCGAGAGGGCCATGCTCATGGCTCTTAGAAGATACCTAGCATCTGGGGGGGTGATCGTGTCTAGGAATGTGATCGAGATTGTTAAGAGGATCTATGCGGAGATAGAGATCCATAGTCTTAGGGGGAGGGCAATATTGGTTGGGATAATCACGTGTCTCAGAAGAAACATAGATCCACTATCGAGGGGAGAGGAAGAACTGCTAGTAGAGGGGCTGCAATATATAAACAGGCCTGTGCCTTACAGAACCCTATAGAATGGGCTGAAAGCCGCTGTCAAGAACCGGAGGAAGATGTCTAGCTTCGAGGTTATTTAGGTAGCTGCATTCATGGATAGAGAATCCAGCGAGTCTCTGTATTCTCATACCGCTGTTTGTAGTGTTGATCTTAGCTATGTCAGTGTGATTATCCCTACTCTTAATGAGGCCGAGGGCTTGCCAAGGGTTATTGAGGAGCTCTTAGGGATCGGGGTTCCCAGGGAGAGGATCTTTGTCGTTGATGGTGGTAGTACCGATGGATCTCGGGAGATAGCTATGAAATATGGTGTGAAGGTAATTCCCCAGAATGGCAGGGGCAAGGCTGGTGCCATAAGAACTGGGCTTGAACATGTTGAGACCCCGTATGTGGCTATAATGGATAGTGACTACACATACCCAGCATCCGAGCTGCCTAAGATGCTCTGCATGGCTAGGAACTACTCGATCGTTGTTGGTAGGAGGATTCCTTTGAAGGGTTCTATGAACCCGATCTACAGGCTTGGGAATAAGCTGATCACAACCTGGTTTAACATCCTCTTCGGCACTAGGCTAGGCGATGTCTTGAGTGGCATGTATGTAGCTCGAAGCGATAGGTTGAGGGAGGTTAGCTTTGAGATGGGGGGTTTCAGCGTGGAGAGCGAGATCCTTGCCCATATGGTATCTATGTATGGGGATGTGGGGGAGCGCCCAATCCCATATAGGAGGAGGGTTGGTAGGAAGAAGTTGAGAGCCTATCACGGGCTGTTGATAGCCCTGGATATCATGAGGCTTACATGGAGGTATAACCCGGCTTTCTTCATAGCCTTGATGGGATCGCTACTCCTAATTCCAGGCCTCATCCTAGGGGCTTGGGTCGGCTACTACTACTTCTTCGAGGGGATAGCGTTCTATGTTAAAGGTGTGATAGCGGTTATAATGAGCCTCGTGGGATTCCTAAGCCTTCTAATGGCTGTGATGGCCCTCTACCTCAAGAGGTTTGAGATGAGGATTATGAGGGCTATGAGGAGGATCTTAGAGGATGCTGGGAGGAGAGGCCCTAGAGGCTAGATAGCATATGGAGGAGGATCTTAGGAGGGCGGGGTCGCTAGCCCTCGCCTCGTATCTCTACCAGCTATTCGGATCCACGGTCTCCACAGCCCTCCTGGCATTAGCATCAATAGTTATTGCAAGGCTGCTCGAGCCTGAGGGATATGGGGTCTATAGCCTTTCGCTGGCCATCCCAGCTGCCATCTCTGGGATAGCAGATCTAGGCCTAGATCTCTGGATTGTGAGGACATCGTCTAGGATTTCCAGGGAGGGGAGGCTGGGAGAGGCCTTGGGCACATCGCTTCTAGGGATCCTCCTTGTAGCCCTCGCCTCATCCATCCTCTCACTCCTGGTCGCGATCTACTCGGGCTTCATAGCCTCCTCAATCATGGGTAGGCCGGGGCTCGCACCTCTAATAGCCCTATCAGCCCTCCTAATCCCCGCAGTCTCTATAGGCGGGGCTTCCTCATCAGCCCTCCTCGGCCTCGGCCTCCCCTCATATATAGGGTTGACCCAGCTTGTTATGGCCTCCACAAAGCTCGCCTTCTCAGCCGCACTACTGGCCATGGGTCTGGGGGTATATGGTGCTATAGCTTCGCATGTGATAGGCTATTGGGTCTCATCAATATTCGGCCTATCAGCCCTCCTAATCCTGGTTGGGAGGCGGGCCAGGCCTAGGCTCCCAGGCCGGGGGGAGTTCAGGGGTGCCCTGGCCTTCTCATCACCTCTATTTGCTTCTAAGGTTGCTGGCAGCGCTTCCTCTCAGTATATATACTCTGTTATATCTAGGAGCATATCGCCAGGGGATCTAGGGGGTTTCCAGGCTGCCTCCAACCTCCTATCGCCTCTATCCCTTGTCTCGAGCCCAATACTCATGTCTATCCTTCCCGCAGCCTCCAGGCTGGGGGGTGGGGAGGCTATCAGGATATCGCTTCTAAGGGCTACAGCATACTCCTCAGCCCTTATCTCGCCAATAGCCCTTTTAACATCGATCCTCTCATATGAGGCTCTCCAGATCGTCTATGGCAGCGTCTATGCAGGCTTCTGGTGGATCCTCACTGTTCTCTCAGCATCCCACATACTGCTAGCGATCCTAGGATCGCATGCCACAGCCTCCTATACCCTTGTGCAGGGGGATTCGAAGTCGTATATGTATGCATCCATGATGGGGATAGCCTCCCAGGTTGTGATCATAACAATGCTCGTCCCCATCCTAGGAGTCATAGGGATCCTCGCCGCACAGGTGATCTCCTCAATATCGGGATCTCTATATCTTCTGATAAAGATCTCCAGGGAGCTTGGGATCGAGATCCGGGAGATCCTCTCGAAGAGCTCTATGCCAGCTCTAGCGAGTCTCGCAGCCTCCATACCACTCTTAATAGCATCGATCTCAGCCTGCCACAGCCCCATGGCACTAGGCTTGGCGGGCCTAGCCTATGCTGTGCTATACATAGCAGCCCTACCGATCCTTGGTCTGGGGAGGGCGGAACTTGAAGGGCTTCAAAAGATCCTTGAGGGCTCGGGATTGCTATCACGCCTGGCCGCGCCCATCTTGAGGTATATGATCTATATTAGGGCATTAGCAAGTAGAATAGGGATAGCAGTTTAGATCGGGCTAGGAGCCCGGGCATGCCGGATCTTCTCACACACTATGCTGTGAGCTTTCTGATCTCTAGCAGGGTCTACAGCATAAGGAGATCAGCCATCATAGCCTTTATAGGCCTGTTACCAGATGTCAATGCCCTTCTAAGGATCCATAGATGGGCTACCCATAGCCTGATCCTAGCCATAGCTGGTGGGTTGATGCTAGCAGCCCTGCTAACCCTGCTGGGTAGGAAGAGCCTAAAGATCCTATATCTCTCGATAGCCCTCTACATAATCCATATCATCATGGACATATTTACAGCCCCAACCCCACTACTATGGCCCCTAACAGGTGATGCCTACACCATTAGCCTTGAGGTGGATGGATCCGTTTCTAGTAAGGGGATCGCGGTTATACCATTGATAGAGCTCTCGAGAGAAGGGGTTAACTTCACACAGAGGGAAGTGATCGAAGGGCCTATAGCATCTCCCACAGGGGTGATTATCTCCATAGCCTCTATAGCAGCTATTACTGCAGAGAGGGCATTGAATATCGGAAAATCACTAGGTAGTGCTAAGGGGAAATCAAGCTTATAACATCTTAAAGTAGGTGGTGCCCGTAGTGGGTAGCCCGGTGTTTGTACCAAGGAGGATCGTTGAGGAGATTGAGGGGAGAGGCTTAAGTGTAGAGGATGTTCTAGTAGAAGTTCTCCCTAAGATGCTAAACCTTGATCCTAGGGTAATCGCTGAGTCTCGCCTGGAGCTTGCCGAGAGGTACCTTATTGAGGGTAGAGATCTTATCGATAAAGACCCTATACAAGCTAGTGAGAAGCTTTACAAGGCTGCTGAGGAGTGTGTTAAGGCTCTAGCTATGCACTTCAACCTAGAGGATATCCTGAGAGGCGTTGAGAAGAGGGGTAGGTGGGCTGTAGCTGATCTCGAGAAAGCTGTTGAGGCTATCAGCGAGAGAATTGGAGAGTGGGTGTTAAGCTCCTGGGCTCAGGCATGGTATCTCCATGTAGAGGGCTTCCACGAGGCTAGACTGGATAGTAGAGCTGTTAGAATTAGGGTACCCTACGTGGAGAGAATAGTTGAGGAGACGAGAAGGCTACTGGGAACCGGAGAGATGCAAGCTGTAGATGTTGAAACCAGTGAAGGAGAAATATATTAGGGAAGCACCAAGACATCATTAGGTTATTGGGCATCGATAGTCTCGAGAAGTTAGGGGAGGTAGTAGTTGAGAGGCCTGATGAAACCCACATTGATATTAGTAGGGATGATGTTAAATATCGTCTCAGGATGCTCGATGATTTAGATCACGGTAATCCTCGTAGGTGATGTTGTGGGGACAGCGTATTTAATAGGGTTAGAGAGCTAGAGAAGGTTTAGGAGGAAGAGATGGTCTCAACACTACTAGCCTATCAACCTAGTGTATCGTTAATAGAGGCTCTGGAGAGGAGCATGAGGGTTAGGTTGCCCAGGAGGGTGATAGAAGTATCACTGGCCGAGGGGTGCTCCACATAAGGTTTGATTACTCCAAGACTAGGGAGACCGATGTGGAGCCATCACCGCTTAAAACACCTGTGTTCATCTTCAGGAATGAGGAGAGCGGGGAGATAACAGCCCTAGAGATACTAGATGTAGATGAGCTACTAAGAGAGCTCGGCATAGAGAGCGGGGAGATAGCCGACGATACTGTTAACTAGTGATAGCGTTATTTGGGTCTCCCGCTAGAATCTCTAGTGTATAGCTACAATGCTATCACTATGCATTACTTGCCTAGATGGCTTTAACAGGTCTATTGCATGGCTAGCTGAGAGCTTCGCTAAGCTAAGCCATGAGCCTGATTTATAGAGCTAGACTATAATAGTGTCACCTCGTGAGAATCTATCGAAGCAGTTCAAAGAGATATAATGACCTCAATACAATGCTCTTCATATAAGACTTGAGCCCTAGATGCCAAGAATCTATGTTAGCGGATCTGCTCCTCTGGGATTTGATAGTTATTGAGATATTTAAAGAGCAAATAGAGGTATCACTTTGTAGAATGTAGCTATCATAGATGTGTAGAGAGGCTATTTAGCTGTTATGTGGGGTATGTAGTTTGTGGGGAGCCTGGAGAGTGGGTGGAGAGCTGTGACAAGGGTTGATAAAGAGGTCGTTAAGAGGCTTATCAACGAAGCTGAGGAGGCTTTAGACGAGATCAAGAAGATCTTAGCTGTTGATTTGAGCAATTTCGTGAACAACAGATCTCTCAGATATAGTCTTAGATACTCTATAGTCATGGTCGTTGAGGCTCTGGCTGACTTAGCTGTGGCTATATTGGAGAAAGATTTTGGGGTAACTGTCGAGTCTTACAGAGACGCTTTTCTAAGGCTCGCCGAGAAAGGGGTTATAAACGCTGAAGTAGCTCAATCTATGGTGAGGTTAGCTGGGCTTAGAAACATCATAGTCCATAGATATTGGAGTGTGGATGACATGCGCATTTACAATGGTGCCAAGAGAAGCGGGGTTGAGGCGGTGGAGAGGTTTATAGAGGAGGTTCTAGGTTATGTCGAGACTAAGGATCCTTGAGGAGGCTAGGAGAAGAC
>Ga0209670_100803_pt1 | contig 16679 bp, 20 predicted proteins | sample PerSpoBPS_BMetaG_FD_184741 | JGI IMG/M metagenome (GOLD analysis project Ga0209670, IMG submission 184741) | Thermal spring microbial communities from Yellowstone National Park, Wyoming, USA - Perpetual Spouter B (PS_B) MetaG (SPAdes) (version 3) | ecosystem: Environmental > Aquatic > Thermal...
TTGCAATACCACAATCTGCAAATTTGCAGGTTCTTTACAAGGGGTCGTCGGGGAGTATGTTGTCCTGTCCGGAATCTGCAATTTTTGCAGGAATCGGACAGTGGGGGTGGGTGCTGTGGGTGGTGACAATCTGCAATTTTTGCAGGTTTTCACCATTGTGTGGGGGTGCCGTCGGGGTTCATTAGTTGCAAATTATTCGCATTACCATAACCTGCAATTTTTGCAGGTTGTAGTAAACCTTCTCTTTCCCACTTAGAAATTGTAAAGCCCTCTTGGGTTGGGGTGCCGTCGGGGGAGAGTAATTGAGAATTGTTTGCAACTTCACAACCTGCAATTTTTGCAGGTTTCGAACTTGCAAATAATTCTCATTTAGTTGCTTCAATATGGGGCGAGGGCTTTGTCAATTTTTGCAATTTTTGCAATTTTTGACAACGCAGGCTTAGTCTTAGACTTGAATGTCAGAAAAGTTCGAGGGAGGCGGTTATATATAACTTAGTAGAAGACTTAAAAAGGAGGTGGGCAAGATGCTAAATCTGAATATCAAGCTGGAAGGAAGAAACAGGAACTACTCGTAGGTGCGGGGTTGGGGGACAGCATATTCTCTGCATACTTGCAAGCTATCTTTAATTATGACGAAAATCATAAAAAATCCTTGACAAAGTATAAAAAGTCTATAATTAAAACTATGAATAAAACCCTTAAAGGAGGTAAAACCATGGAAAGGAAGGAAATGCAAACAACCCCCGCTGGGAGGGTATCCCAGCAAAGCCAGATAAGAAGGTATCTTTGGAGCACCGTCGATGCCGGCGGAAGGCTCGTGCCTTATGTCGTTCTTGAGTGCACAGAAAATGTAGCTGAGGAAATTGACAGCAGGGATAGGTATGAGAATAAGTGGATGTTTATAGCGGAGAGGTTGCATGAAAAGTATCCAGAGCAGTTCCCAGAGTGGTGGGACGGTTATGGGAGAAGAGATGTCTTTTGGTATAACAATGTGTTGGAGGAATACGAAGAGGCTTATGAGAGGCTTACGGAAGAGTGGGCGGAGCGGTTAAGTGATTATTACAAAGAAGATGAATGGGAGGCCTTATGGGAAGAAGCAAGAGAAAGGGCTGAAGAGGAATTAAACAGTTTATCTGTTATCAGGATATAAAGGATATAAAAAGAATGAAGCTTAATCCTCCCACCCACCCCACCTCCGCTGGGCGGGTGGCGGTGGGCTTTATTAAAGCCCAGTAAAACTTATAGGAGGTGCATAACCATGAGGATGAAAGACATCAAGAAGTTATTGACTATTGGAGATACTCGCATTAGTGAAGAGTTGAAGGAACAGCTAAAACAGATAGGCTTTAGCCAAGTGCCAGAGTGTTTGAAAAGCTTTGGTGTTTTATTGTGGGAAGTAGATGATTATGAGGTTTATATTGAGTACTGGAGCGGAGATAGGCGGTATAACGAGGGGGCTGATAAGATAGCAGAAGTTATAGGGGAAGGGTTTTACGGTGAAGTGTATAGAGTGGTTCCTTTTCATCTATACATAATCCACCTTGCCACAGGGGGGTTTGATGAATATTATAGCGTTCAAGCTATAGACAAACAAGATTTAGAAGAGGTTGGATTTCTTCGAATAACTGAGGGATATATCTATTGCGGTAATCAAGATGATATTTCTGAAGCACTATCAAAGTTGGTGCGAATAGTCCCCGTTGTGATTAAAGTATATTAGAGGTGAAGCTATGAAGAAAAAACGCCTACCCTTCAGCGAGCTAATAGAAATAGAAACAGCCCTCTCCTCCCTTCCTCATCCCCTCCGTGTGGAAAGGGAGGGTAAAGGACCCGTTCGGGTTTTTGACGAAGAGGGCAACGAAATAAAAATCATCTCATACAATCAACTCCCCGCCCTTCTTCTTTTCATTAAGAAAAACTGCCCGCACGTGGACGAATAAGCCCGTGCGGGCTTTATCAAAATCTGCAAATTTGCAGGTTTTCACACTTCCAACTGTTAGACCCTCCAGAGTTCGCAAACATCCCTGAAATAGTTGCGAGCTTTTTCCGTCCATTCTGGGTCTGTCACGACATCTGCACCTGTGATCATGAACACAATCAGCCATCGCATCTTCCTATCTTCTATCCTTGTTAAATACTCTTTAGCTTTAGCCCAATCACCTCGCTTGAAGTATAGTGTGAATAAGTCCTTCCAGATGCTGATGAGTATGCTTTTAGAGTTTCTATATCTTTCACGAAGTCTCTGCAGGTATTCCTCTTTGGTTTTTGGGTAGAAAATTTCAGGACCAAACCATTGCAGTCTTTCTTCTTCTGTTAATCCGTGATCGTAAATCGTCTCTATCTCATCCGGGATTGCGTCGTTGTTGGCGCCTTTTAACGACTTCATAAAGTCTGTCCACCTCCTTTTTGAATTCTTTGAAGCTAACTTTTTCCAGGTTCACCAGATCGTCTAAAATATTATACCTTTCAATGTCTTCTAACAGCTCAACTCTTTTCCCTAACCAGTCCGCAAGCCTATACATCACACCATCCTGGACGCCTTCAATTAAGACACCTTCAAGCTCTTTTACCGCTTTTTTTTCGTCAATCTCAAATTTTCGCAAAAGATATCTGAACCTCTCAATAAGTGGTTGGTAGCCTTCACTCTTTTCTATTAGTTGTTCCTGATAGAAAGGTCTGGCTCCGGGTCTCAGCATGTTTAAAAGCCTGTCATAAGTGTGTCTGGATACGAACTCGGTAAGCGTTTCTATTAAATACTTTTCACTGAGGGAAAGATGGTGGAAGTTCTTGAAAAAGTTTATGGTTCGTAAGTGAGTGAATTCGTGCCAAACGACCGAGATCATCAATTCGTCCTGTTTGCTCAAAGGGATATTGTTTCTTAGTTTCCGGAGGGCGGTTAATAACGGCTGTTCGTATACTTTGTTAAGGAACATTGTCGCGGTCCCGTCGGGATACCCTCTAACAGCCATCCAGAAGGCACGGGGGTCGCCTTCCGTGACCACAAGCTCTTTAGTCTTATAGAAGAAGAGGTCCTCGTGTAGCTTGGTAATGTCTAAGACAAGTTTTTCCACATCTTCAACTGTGTTGAACTCGTATTTCTCAATCAAGATCTCGGGTTTGCGGGGCTGTGGCAACACTGCGCTTAAGTCCACTACCTCCCGCCTTCTCAAAAACCTCCCCTCTTCAAAATTGAACAAATCCGCCAAGCTAAGTCCATTCTCTTCCGCATACTTCTTAAGCCACTTCGGAGCCCAGCTTTCTAAAGCTGTTTCGGGAATATGAGGCTTTTCTTTCTCCTCCATCCCTTTCCGTCTCACAATCGGCACTAAATAACACATACAATGCGGGTGTGCTGGTAGGCGTGGGAGTTTGCCCTTCGGATGCACACCTCTGCCAAGCCCGTAGTCAACGTTTGCATAAACATCGCATATATCTGCCCTCGGATGGCTTCTTGAAAGCCTCCACTGGTAGCCCACTATCTCCTCTTCATCCTTTGTGAGTTCCACCGTTGCTTTTAGATATGCGTGTGCTGTCTCTGTCCATGCAATCGTTTTCAATCTGTAAAGTTGCTTATCGTATATCCACCACCTGACCGCCTTGTTCACGAGTTCCATTTTCCCTTCCCGTAAAGCGTTTTCAATCTCTTTCAACAACTGCTTGCCTGCGTAGTATGTCCCTTCTTTGCTTCGCTTCTCTACATACTTCTCAACCTTCCTTTTGATTTTCTCCCACACCTGCCTGCTTTCTGCATTGACAAGCAAACCTTTCGTGCTTTCTTCAAATTCTTTAAGCCATTTGGGTAGCTGTTCTTTAAGCACTACTGCAAACTCCTGCTGTTCTAAAGCCTCAATCGTGTATTGTAGTTTATACATTAAAGCCTTCACACCGTTATCGTAGCGTATGCCTTCCATGATCGTGTTTTTTAGCCTTGCCATAGCCTGCTGTGAGAAGTCCCAAAAGCGTTCTGAAAGCTTTAAACCGTCATCCCAGCGGTGGTTGATAATCTCTTGTGCGAGTTGCATTGCGAGGGCATCTTTCTGCAATTTTGCAGTTTTGTTAACTGCGTTCACTACGTGTGTGATGAGTGCTGTGATTTTGTGGTATAACTCTTCTGCAAGTTTTCTAAGCAGTTCTTCAGTCTGCTTGTCTATTTGATAGTTCTGTTCTTTTAGTCTGTCTATAAGCTTGTCCGTTTTCTCTGAGAAGTCTTTCTCAATATCCTCCCACTCGGAGAGAAACCATTCCAGAAACAGTCTGCGGACTTGTTCCCAGTTCATAGCCCTAATTCATTCTTCATCTGATTGTCCAAACCCTCCAGCCCGTCTATCTCGTTCTCTATTCTCTGCATTGTTGCGTCGTCAATCTCACTGCCCAGCAGCATCCTTGCAATATACTTCTTCAGTTCTGCGTCAAAGGTTGCGGAGATGTTCAAAGTCAAGGCGTCCATAGCCTTCTTCAGTTCTCTTTCCACATCTCTGTAGCTGAAGTCTTTTTCATAGATGATTGTCCCTTTGAAGCTGTCCTTCCCTTCCCACTTTGCCACCAAGTCCGCAATTCTATACTCTGCTTGTTCTAAGTTCTGTGCTATTTGCGTTAGTAAGCTGTTCAAGTTCTGAAACTCAAACTCTAAAGCCACACCGCTTTTTTGCTGTTGCGTGCCTTTTATGAATTTTATGAATTCTAAGTTTGCAAGCGAGTAAATCATGTCTATGAGTGTGTTGATGTATTCAAGATAGACTTTGGCGGGACTTTCGGGTGGTGCGATAAAGTCGGGCTTCCCGCCTTTTTCGGGATAGTAGCCAATAAAGTTCTCGGTTCCGATGACGATATTTCTCAGCTTCTCTTCAGAAATCTGATCTGGGATGGGAATGGTCAGGATTGGGAAGGTGGAGTTTCTCAAAATCTCTCTGAGTTCTGAGATTGCGTTGTACAAGTCTTTGCTAACTCGTGCTATGTCGTAGATGAACGGAGGAACTATTACATCCGTGGGCAGGATTGGGTCTGTCCAAGATACCGCTACAACAGGCACTTCTCCGAAAGGTGTTGCTCCTTCGTATGTTTCATTTCCCATTTGCACCCTCCACGCTCCGGGTACGAATTCTCTCGTCATGTTTAGTTCAGAGAACACGATTTTTTGAATTCTGCCGTAGCTGTCTATTTCAATATCCATGATCTGCGTGGGTAAGCGTATGGTTGCATAGGGTCGGATGCCCTGCAGTTTTTCATGGGCTTTTGTGGGCAGGTCTGCTTTTGGCTTGTCTACAATCACAAACACAGTTCCGTAAATGAGAGTAAGCTTTGCAATGTTTCTCATGAAGTCGTCAATGTCTGTGCCTCGCAGGTCTACATTCTGACAGAACTCTGCGTATTCCGTGTTTGTTGCAAAGTCCCTTTGCGGTTCCACTCTGAAGAGGGCACCCACGTAGGTATCAACAATTTTCTTTGTAAAGTTTGGATAAATAGCAAGTTGTCTTCTGCGTGCGTATTTCTCGTCAGTCTCTCTTGGATATTTCACGAGGTATGAACCATCGCTAAACCCACCAAGTCCTGTATAACTGTCCCAGCAAAGCCTGTAATCTATCATGCTTTACCTCCTATAGCCATTTGAGTTTTAAAAACTTGTATGGGAAAGCAGTCGCCTTCTCTTCTAAAGCCATAACCGCATACACAAGTGCATCTACAATGTCGTCGTGTGCGGAAAAGGGAAACTCTAAAAGCTGTTTTACTGCTTCCTCTTGCCCTTTTGCGAAGTAGAACAGCCCACCTTCAAAGAAGGGCACAAGCTTTTGCGCCCGCAGGACTTTGTTTGTGTGAGGCTTGACGCCTCGGATGGGCAAGCTTACTCCTCTCTTACTTGCTATCTCTTGTATAAGCTTTCTGTAGACTTCCTGAAAGGCTACCTCTTCAAAGACAATCAGAGAAGGCTTAAAAGTTAGCTGGATGGAGATGAGGGCGTCTATCAGTTCGTTAGGGGTGGCACGCTTGTTATATATAAACAAGGAATATAGGTGTCCTGTCTCCCTATCCCTGCCCACCACCGCTATTGCTGTGTAGTCTCCCTTCTCCTTGCCCGTGCTTGGGTCTACGCCAGCTACGATGTCAAGTTTGCTTAAATCTAATTTCTCCTCATAATACCTAATCCACTCCTGCCTAAAAACTCTGTCTTCATCCGATAAAGGTTCGTTCATATACTCAGAAGCAAACGCATAGCTTCCTATCTCTTGTTTCTTTTTCTCCAGCGCTTCCAATGTCCAGAGGTACGGATGCAAGGGCTTGCCCTCGTCGGTGATGGCTTTGTATTTCTTAGCAAACCAGCCCAGCTCCTGCCCTTTTGTGATAAGTTCGTTGAGTAAGCTATCGTAGTGAAGTATTGTTCCGATGACAAAGATTTTTGCGTTCTGAGATAAGCCCATAACAACCCTGTAGAACCATTTCTTCAGTTTGTCCCTCAAAGATTTAGAGTTTGCGTGTTCTTCGCTTTCTATGTCGTCAAGTATGACTAAATCGGGTCTTTCTCCACGTTTGACTAAACCTCTAAGCTTTTGTCCTGCGCCTCTGCTAATCACTGTAGTGTGCACTGTGTCTATTCTCTCCACCGTAGCCCGCTTGATGACTTCTCCGAAATCCTGCAAAATTGCAGTATTGTTTTCAAGCTCTAACCGAATATCCTCCAGCTGTTCCTTCGCCCTCTGCTCTGATGCTCCGATGCAGACAATAAACTTGTGCTTGCCGTAGAGGATAGACCAGAGAACGTAGCCCAGATATATGAGAGATGTCTTTCCGTGTTCTCTCGGCGCTGCCACCACCACTCTTTTCATGTTTGGGTTCTCTAAAAAGCTGATGATTTCTAACTGAAATGGTGCAAAAGGTTTTCTAAAAATGTGCGGGAGGTAGGTCTGGCAAAAGAAAGCAAAGTCGTTCCTTGCCCGTTCTTTTCTATCCTTGTCCGCTTCAGAAATTAGCACTCTCTCTAAAACTCTGCTAACTGCCTTTTCCTTATAACTCATGCTTTAGCTCCGCTATGATGCGCTTGGCTAACTCTTCATCCAAATGTTTTGCTAAAGTCTTTGCTACTTTCTCAAGCACTTTCTCTGTGTGTTCTATCAGTTGAGTTTTTGTCTTTTCTATGTATGCACTGCTACGGGAGAGATTGCTTGCAGTATGCACAAGCCTCATGAGTGCATCTATCTTTGCGTCTTCCACTTCTCCCTTTTCCTGCCATTCCGCTATGACTTCAAGGAGTAAGCCCGTCGCAATCGTTGCAAGGGTTTGGGACTGTTGGAATGTGTCAAGGTCCTCATCAGACAGTAGCCCGCTTCTTTTGAGTTCCAGCAAAGGCTTAAGCTTTCTGATTAGTCTATGTATCGAGGATCTGGAAGCTTGGGCTTGTGGGAACTTGATTTTTATCTCTTGTTCTAACTCTCTAAAAGTTTTCCCTCTTTCGTATTCTCTCACTGCGTATTCTTTCACTTCCGGGTGTCTATCAAGAGAATGTCTTCTGGGCATCAGACTTCCTCCACTTGCTCATCAATGAATTCCTTTTCCATCAAAGCTTTGCCCTTGGCAGTCAATCTCAGCTTCTGTATTTTTGTCTGATGCGTGGGCAGTTCAACTTCAAGCACTTCTATGTAGCCTTTTTCAAGCAAGTATTTGATGTTCTTCTCAAGCAGTTTTTTGCTGTCTGTGAATATCCTCCAGTCTGCAAGCAATGCTTCTATCATTTTCACAGTAAGGCTATCTGGATACACTTGTTCTAAAAACTTCAAAATGAGATAATTGACTTGCTTTCTCATTGCTTAGCCTCCAGCTTATGCAAAAGTCTTTCTATCTTTTCCTCCAGCTTCTCCAGCCTCATCTCCATGCGTGCCTCAACCTTGTTTTGGAATGCGAGGAAGTCTTCTTTTCTTAAATACTCTTTCAACATCATCTTCTCAATCTCTGCGTTCTTCTCTTTTTCTTCCTCTAAGTCTTGCTGTAGCTGTTCTAAAGTTTTCATCATGCTTGCCATTGTCGTCTTGATGATTGCGTAGTTGATTACGATTGCCACAAACGAAGAGACTGCAAAAACGACGATGGCGGGATGCGTCAGAAGCTGTTCCATCACTCTTCCACCTCTAAGACATTCCTCATCAAGTCTTCTAAAGCCAAGCGGGCTGTGATGCCCACTCCCTCGTATTCTTGGTCTGAGATTTGCACTGTAAGGACGACAAGCTTTTCCTTTTCAGACAGTCTCTCTGTTCGAAAACTGCAATTTTGCAATTCTTTCATTCTGCGTAAAAACTCACACACCCGTTTTGCGGTAATACGCATAGTGATGGAATATAGAAGTGATGGCTTGGCGGGTTTTCCTATTTTGCGTGGGTTAAGGGAGGAAGCCGTATGTGCGGATGTTATAGAAAGCGTAGTAGTCGGGCATTGAGATTCTTCTGTTGTATGTGCGTGTTTTAATTTTTAGCTTGGCTTGTGCGGGTTCGTATTTTCTTGTTTCTACTCTAAGCAATGCAGATGCATAATTGCTATTGTCTGCAATGATGCGAAGTTTGGCTTGTGGGCGGGGCGATGCACGTAGCGTCATCATATACAGCTTTGCTTGTGCGGGTCCGATGGTTTGAATTCTTAGCTTTGCTTGTATTTTGCTGTCTGTTTGTATTCTTAGTTTGGCTTGTATGCTGTTAGCTGTGTGTATGCGGAGGAGGGCTGAGGCGTAGTTGGTGTTGTTTACAAAAATGCGGAGTTTGGCGGACGCTTGGTAGGGGAAGTTGAAGGTGCTAAGTGGGTCAGTGGGGAAGTAGTATTCAATGACGTTGAAGGTGTAAATGTCTAAATAACTTACAAACCAGTAATATCCGTTGTCGTAGACAGTGAGTTGATTGGGGTAAATGTCTTCGTAGTAGTTTATCTCTTGGGTAATATAGTAAGGGAAAATTAGCGAACCCATGCTCGTCCCCTTCCTTATCTAAATGACATGAACATACAATAAGCAGTATTCCGGGTGGGTTGTATGTAGTATCTTGGATACGGCCAGAAGTTCTCCTTGATAGAAGCCTCTGTAGGCGAAAGTTCTATTATTAAATGACGATGTGAAAAATAACCGAATCCATTCAGTGCGGAATCGTAGAACACTACGAGTTTTTCTTTTCTGTTTTGCAACGCAAGGCGATAGTCTTCTGGGGTAGCGTATCGTGGGTCAGGCATAAGAGGGAAATAAACTTCATGAACGGTAGTAATCCACCTTTGCTGGTGAAATAAGAAATATGCGATTAATAAAGGAGTTGAAGGGAGAGGAGCGCCTATATCCAAGAGATAAGTCGTTGTGTAGCCTCTGGAGTATGTGGCGTTGTATCTGAGAGATCTTAGCCTCGTGTGAAGCAGTTGGTTTGTTGTAGTTGTGAAAACACGTGGAGTGAACACACTGGACGGATAAAACTGCCACTGTAAAGCTATGGGTTTTGCAGAGGGAATGAGTTGTGCATTGCTATACAGGTCAGCCCATAGGACTTTAACATTAACTCCAACAAGAGGAGGAAAGGACAAAAAATATTGTATCTTAACCCTTGCCTGCGGTGGCGGCGGGTTTGGCGGAGGTTTTTGTGGTGGCTGTTGTGGTCGTGGTGGATAATTAATAGGTGGCGGAAGCGGTGGCAACTGGCAATTATAAACAACTCCTCCAATACACGTCATTCAACTTACCTCCTCTACTAAATTTAATTCCGACACTGCATAATCCTTCGTAATTCTGTGCGTATATCCCACAACCCTGAACTCCTTACCCTTAAATTTGATTTTGTGATAGAGGTCTAACTCGGGAAGTAGAACACACTTTAAATATCCTCTCTCTTGTAAATTCAGCTTGAAGTGCTTTAGCAGTCTGTTTATATCTGCTTGATTCTCAAGTATCACATCGGAGTTGTTAATCTCAAGTGTGGCAAGCGGGCAGGAGTCTTCATCTTTTGCTTCTACCTTATACCGCCAGCCTTCGCCTTCTGCTTTCATTGTGATTGAGATGGGTTTGGGCTTTGGTAGGGTGTAATCAAACACGACAGAGTCTGGAAGTTCAAAGGTGTTTTGGATGTATTCCACATCAGTGCCCACGGGCACGCCGTCCTCGTTGATTTTGATGATGATGTTCTGAGGGAACTTACGGAGGACTTGGATTACATCCGTGAAGTTGTTGACAATTATAGGCTTAATAAACTTTGCAGTGCTGGAGGTCTGCACTATTGCACCAAGTGCGTCAAATACCCGGACCGGATAGGACGGTGGCCACCGCATACCAAACGGTGCGTCCCAGAACACCCTGTATCCGCTCACATCGTCTACTATCTTCTCAAAGACATAAGCCCACCCGAGGGTATATTCAGTGTATGGGGATGTGATTGACGATCTATACCGCACTCTTGCAATTCTGAAAGCGAGGAGTGAGTTGGGTGGGTAGGAGAGGGCGTTGCTTCTTACAATCAAGGGCAAATTCCACGGTGTGTCTGGGAGAGGGAGAGAGAAAGAAGAGGACTGAAAGTATTCAGCTTTTGCGACAATGTCGTAATAGTCAAGGTAGATTGCGAAAGGTCTATATGTTTGACTTACGTAATCAAAGTAATATCTGTAAAGCACGCCGGGTGGGTCTCGCCATGGGTAGGTTGCAAACTCTTCCGTGTGTATTTGTGGCGATTCTCTTCCCTCCGCTTGTCTTGCAGTGTCATACCCCCAAAAGCTGAGGAGACTCTCTAATCTTTGTCTGAAAGTGGGATTTACAAGCGTATTAAAGGCTTCTCTCGTGATGATAATGGTGGGCTGTATATCTGCGCAGTTCAAAATCGTCTCATAATAAGCTATTACTCTCCCGCACGGCTTTTGTTGTGCGTTTTTCAACCTACCTCGGAACAGATGTGCCCCAGCAAAGCTTATTACAACTTCTGGTGGTGGCGTGTAGTTAATAAACTCAATCTGTGCAGATTTGAAGTAGCTATTCTCCCTTGCTTGGATTTCAACCGAAATCGCTTTATCCTTCGGAACTCCGTCTATCAAGCAAGGGAAGAAGAAGCTTCTACTCATAGCACAACAAACCTCACCGTGCCCTTATAGATGTCCACTCCCTGCCTTGTCCTTGTTGCAGTATCTACCATATCCCCCGCTACATACTCCAAACTCACTTCCGTGATCAGTGCATAGAAAGAAACATCCTCGTCCGCTATTACAGTCTTTGTCCCAAGCATAAGCCCAAGTGCCCGTGCTTGCGAACTTGTGCAAGTATTGATGACGACTTCTTTTTCTGAACTATCTTTGCTTTCTTCTTCTATTTGCACATTGAGAGAAATCTGCCCTCTACTGTGTTCCGTGCCATCTTCCTTGCAAAATACATACTTCATCACATAGCGGTCGTATTCGTCTGTGATTCTCACTGTGATAATGTCTGACTCTGTGAGTTTGTATAGTCTGCCGTATATGTCTATCGCCCTGAATATCAAACCATGCATGCTGACCACGATGTGTATATTCTCCCCTACCTGAGCGGAGCCCGGAGAGGAGCTATGCACGGATACGGAACCTGTGGGTGGCGAACTTTCTACTGCAGAGTTGCAGTTTGATATGTATTCTGTCCCGTCAATTGCGTAGAGAACACCCCTTCTCTCCTCCTTGCTTTTAGCACTGCAAGGCGGGAGGATGAGGGAATTGATTTTTTGAGTTGTAACTTGTTTTTTGATAGTAGAAGCAGATACCCGCCCGCCCCACTTGTTCCGTATCCAAGCATCGTTAAGTGTTATAGTTCCTATTTGCACAGCCATCTCATCACCTCACGCTTAAGGACTCACCCGTTTGAGAATTCACAATGTCTGCGTATATCACTATCCTCCTACCGTTCAGACTTTCTATCTGCGCCTCTGCAGTAGATAGGTCAAGTTCTATGCGAGGCTTCAAATTCTCAAGTTGCATAATCATTTGAGAAATCTTGCTTACCTGCTGTGCGTAGAAGTCTTCAAGCTGTCTTGCTTGTTGTATGAAGCTATCAGATACGCTTGCTTGTATTTGCTGTAGCTGTTTCATTACAGAATCAACAAAAGTTGCACCGAACAGTCTCCCAAAATCCACTCCCTCCGCAGTGGGTGTTCTCTGCAAAATTTCAGAAAGCTGAGAGACTATATTTTTAGCTTTCTCAAAGCTTCCCGTGATGTTTACGAACATATCCGTGAGCGCTTGTTTAGGCATGGAGAGAAAGGTTTGAAATGCTTGTGATACCTCCTCAGGAGTTAGCTGTTTAAGGCTGTCTCTTATCTGCTGAACTAAGTCTTGATACTGCATTTTGAGTATTTCCACCTGTTGCGGGGCTAAGCCTTGTGCGACTGCTTGTTTTATTTGATTTCCGAGGTCTCTTGCCTGCTGGAGAAGGTTTAGGATGTTTGCTACTTGCGTGATTGGTTCCTGCTGTGTAATAAAGCCGAGCTGGACTTGCAGTTCCTTTGGAATGAATTTGCTAAGCAGTTCTTGTCTTTCTTTCTCAAGCTGTGCGAGTTGATTGTTGCGTTCTCTTGTTAGTTCTACTACCTTGCGTGCGTAGTCTTGTTCTTTAGCCCAAGCATCCCTGAGAAAGTCTTCAAGTGCTTGTTTTCTTCTCCGATAGCCCTCCGCTGCTGCTTGTGCTATTTCAAGTTCAGTCTGTAAGATTTCTCTCAACACTTGCTTGCGTGCTTCGTCTTCAAGGTTCTCTTTTAGCAATTCTTGCAGTTCTCTAAGCTTTCTCTTTAGCGTGTCTATTCTATCTTCTACATCTGAAGTGTCTAAAGACAGTTCAAGCTTTTGAGAGAATGCTTTAGCTTCGTCTTGTAGTGCAGTCATAATGTCCTGAAGGGACAGACCGTCTTTCAGTTTTTGCTTTATCTCCTGCAATTTTGCAATAGTTTGCTCTTGTTCCTTGAGAGACTTCAAAATCTCTTCTACTTGCTGTTTGGAGACTTTTCTAATCGCCTGTGCGGTGGTCTGCCCTGCTTGGGCTATTTCTTGTGCGGCTTTTTGCTGTGCTTCTTTGTATCTCTTAGCATCCTCCTCCGCCATCTCCCGCATCTTTGCGGTGATTTTGAGGTTTTCCTGTAGTTCCTCCTCCGAGATGCCGAGAAAGCGTCCGATACCCGGGATTTTGCCGATTAGCGCCCTCAGTCTGTTAATTGCATCTATAATGAATGTTTCTATTCTGATTAGCCACTTGGTAAATGCTCCTCTGGTTTGTTCATCCAACCACTCCCGAAGCATTTCGCCCAAGTTCCAACCTATGAGTGCGGTAGCTACTATGATGTTTAGCCGAGAGAACAATGCACCCAAGCCTGCTATTGCAGTTCCGCCCACCGTGCTGAGAGTTCTCACGCTACCGATCAGGACTTCAATAGCAGACTTCAGAGCAGAGACAGCTTTTACTACGATGTATATCTCTAATGCTTTAGTGATAAACCCACCGAATTCTACAGTGAGTGTGCCCACCACCTTTACCAATGTGCTTATGATGTTATAAAGATTTGTTAGCGTCTCTGAGATTTTCTCTACTAACTCCTGCCCTTCAACGCTTAACTCTATCTTTCCGTCCTTGACAACTAAAAACCTCGCCACAAACTCATCTAAGTCCTTTTTGATAGCTTCAAAGACTTTTGCAGTAGCCATGCCTGCAAAGACCTGAAAAACTTCTTTAGCTTTAGCAAGCAGTCCTGTAAAGCTCCCCTCCACATCCTTGCTTGCAAGCTGAAAACCCTGCAATCTTGCAGTCAATTCTTGAAAGAGTGTTCCCTGTTCCCTCCATCTATTGACCATTTCGTTGGTAATCCCGAGGGACCTTGCCAATTGGGAGTTCATATCAATAGTGCCCATCAGGAGGTCTCTGGTTTCCTGAACCACTTGGTTCATGGGTAGTCCGACGGCAGCAACTGCGTTGGAGAGTAGCACTACAAACTGAGAAAACTCTTTCAGATTACCGCCCGCACTTAAGAAGGGTGCCATGATACCTTGCGCTATCTGAACAAGGTCTTGGAATGTGAGGACAGTCTGCAATCCTGCAACACGAAGTTCATTGAGTAGTTGATTTGAAAGCTTGACTGCGTTTGCGTATTTCTCTGCACCTTCTACAAGACTGCCTTGTTCGTTTCTTATCTGTGCAATAGATGTGAGAATACCAGCAAAGCCTATTTTTGCCTGTTCTATTTGTTTATTGAACTCAATGCCTTCCTTAATAAAGCCTACAAAGGGTAAGGATAGGGCTATTGTTCGTATAGTTGACGCTATGCTTTCAAACTGACTTGCAAGCTGTTTAGCGGACTGCGTGCTTTGTTCTATGTTTTCCTGCAATTTTGCAGTCCAGCCGACATCTATACCCTGTAGCCTATTTCTGAGTTCATCCAGCTGTGCCCTTAGCTGTCCAACCTCTGCCCTTATCTCTAATACAAGCTGTTCACTTATTGCCATCGCCAAACTCCTCCAGCAATTCTTCTATGCTTTCTTCTTCTCCAAATACGCTGGCTATATCTTCCTTTGAACCCCATACCGCAAGCTTGACGAGATAGACAAATTCCTTCCATTCCCGCATCTTTCTTTTGTAGTAAGCAGACATAATCTCACGGAGGAATGGGAGAGGGTAGTCAAAGACTTGATGGTTTGCAGAAATGAGTTCTTCAATTATTTCTGCGAGAGAAGTTCGTTTGCTTTCTGAAGCAGTGTTTTCAGTTCTGTAAAAAAATCTGTGTCCTCCTTCAGTGCATCAATGCATGCGTTGAAAATTTTCAGGGCATCCGAGGGTTTAAGTTCTTCTATTTCTTTCTGTCCCAAGCCCGTCATCGCAGACATGAAAGGAACTGCGGACTGCAAATATGCAGATGGGTTTATGTGTCCTTTTAAGATGTCGTTCAACACTTGAGATATGAGTTCAGAAAAGCGTATGAAGTCCTTGAAAGTCAAGCTTCTCACTTGCACATCTCTGCCGTCTGAAAGTCTGACTGTCTTCACAGTTTCATACTTCATAGATCGACCTCCAGTATTGCGTTCGTGGTGAGTATCCAGTCTTCCCAAATTGCGGGCGCCTGTTCAGGTTCAAATATGCGTAGCCAAAAGCTTATAGCGTTAGCGACGCCTCCGAGAACTTCTGTGCCAACATCAATAGAGTTGTTTTTTGGATTTGTATCCAGCTCCGCCCTGTTTAATGCTAAAACCCAATATGGCCCATTTGTTGCGTCAGGCTGGTGGATGGTGGGGTTGGTGTCGTTTATTTTGATTGTGATTTGGTCTACGCCGGGGTTGGAAGCAGCTTGGCATTTTTTGGTGCTGTCTGGAGAACCAAACCAAAGCTGTATGTCTACATACGCACCGCCTCCTGCGGTGTTGAGGACAATGTTTATTGGTGTGTTCAAATTAACAGGCCGTGTGAGATTTTCATCAAGATAAAACCCAAAAGGCATTATCTCACTCCTCTACTAATTATCTGAGGTTTAGTTGTAAAGGTTCCTTCAAACTTCACGCTTAACCAGTCATCACCTATTAGCTTGAGTTCCCCGGAAGGAGTTAGGGACACATCTCCAATCACATCTAAGACTTGTCCTTTAGGTGGGTCGCCCTTGAACCACAGTGTCCCTACGATTTGATATTTCTGTCCGCTTAGAAGTGTTGTCTTAGTCATCGCATCGTAAGAGTAGTCAATTCTCAGATTAGTGCCGTCTGTGATGTTTCCGCCCGGGACTATGTATATTGCTCCTGCTTCATAGTCTATTTCATAGTCCGTGCCTTCTGTGTATGTTGTTGGAGATGCTGCGTCGTTGGTGACTACGGGTGCGGGAGTTCTTTTGATTTTTTCATGTGCAAGCTTGTACCAAAAGCCTTGCTTGACCCCGTTTATAGCTTCGTCTACTACAGACCCTGCGGTAATGTTTGCATCTGTTCTGCTTGCAAGGGCGAACTTTTCAAGTGTCTCTATTCTCAATTCATCAATCTCAAAGCTAACATTGAACTGTTGAGATTTCACTATCTCTGCGTCCTTGACTTTTATACCCGATGCGGTTGAATAGTGTTCAAGCTTCTCTGTTTTGACCGTTAAGCTGAAGTCTTTGACATTGCCAAAATCTTCAAAGCCTGTCTCTCCTGCGGGCTTAAATAACAACATTCCTCTGCCAAGTGTATAGACCTTTGTTGTGCTCATGCTTTGAGAATATAGAGAGGGAGGGCTTTATTGTTTTCGCATTTTGCGAGGGTGGGGCAGATTATAATTCCCTCTATGGCTAAGAGGCTAAAGATTGACATAATCAATCCGGATATACTCAGGGAATTAGCAGCTAAATTCCCCGAGGAGGCGGAGAGGGCAAGGAAAAAGTATAAAAAATTTGATAAGTGGTTAAGAGGTGAGGACTTCCCCACCTACAATCAACTTGTGGGGCTTTCTAAAATATTTGGGGTTCCCTTTGGAGACTTCTTCTTGGACAAACTCCCAGAAATAGAATTTCCAATACCTCATTATAGAACATTTGAAGAGGAAGGAGAGGAGGAGGTGTGAACTACTCCACCTTATAGAAGGTGGAGACTTCTTGCAGATCTGGGTTAAACCTCAATTTCTCTAACTATTTTAACCGCTATTCCTACAATCCGCAAGTCTTCAGTTTTAAACTGCTCTGGCAGAATGGGCGGATACTTTGGATTATCAGAAGTTAGCACAATAGAACCAT